>TARA_B110000285_G_scaffold197750_1_pt1 | contig 22472 bp, 21 predicted proteins | sample TARA_B110000285 | Tara Oceans TARA_B110000285 (sample SAMEA4397756) | marine metagenome | biome: Polar Biome; feature: [SRF] surface water layer (ENVO:00010504); material: water (ENVO:00002006), including particulate matter (ENVO:01000060) such as... | depth 5 m
CTCCAGTAGAAGCTCCAGTAGAAGCTCCAGTAGAAGCTCCAGTAGAAACAGAAGCTGAAGAAAAATAATACTTTATTTTAAAAATGAAAAATAAAGTTGTTATTGGAGAGGTTGTTGCTCCGTCAGGTTTTAAGGGTCAATTTAAGATTAAATCTTTTACAGAAAAAAAAGATGATTTTTTTAAATATGGCCCTTTTACTATAGGCAATAAATTTATAGATATAAAATTTACAAAAATAAGAAGCTCTAAAGACATGTTTATTGTTTGTTGTGATGAAGTAAAAACAGAAGCAGAAGCCGATGGACTTAGAGATGAGGTTATTTTAATTGAAAGAAATAAGTTGCCAATAATCAGAGAAAAAGAAAAATTTTACCATCATGATCTAATTAATTTAGAAGTTTTCGATGAAATAAATAACTTTTTAGGAACAGTTATAGCAATTGATAATTATGGTTCTGATGACATTATTGAAATTAAGATGAAGAATCTGGATGAAAATATTTTAATTTCTATAAATGAAAAATTTATTAATAAAATTGATTTATCACAAAAAAAGATTTTTGTAAAAAATATTGATGGCTATAAAAATGAAAAAAATATTTAAAGCAAAAGTTATAACTTTATTTCCGGAAAATTTTCCAGGGTTATTAAGCGCTGGTGTTATTGGCAAAGCATTAAAAAATAAGCTATGGAAAATTCAAGCAATTGATATCAGACAATTTGGAGAAGGTAATCATAAGAAGGTAGACGATACAACTTCTGGTGGTGGCCCCGGTATGATCTTAAAAGCTGATGTGCTTGGAAGGGCATTAGATAAAAGTCTTAAAAGTATTAAAAATAAAAATAAAATGCCCATTGTATATCTCTCACCAAGAGGTAAGCCGCTTACACAAAAGAAAGTAAAGGCGCTTTCTAAAAATGAAGGCATTATTCTGCTGTGTGGTCGCTATGAAGGTGTCGATCAAAGAGTGCTAGATAAGTACAAAATTGAAGAAATAAGCCTAGGTGACTTTATATTAGCTGGGGGTGAGATAGCCGCGCAAGCAACTTTAGAGGCAATTATAAGATTAATTCCAGGTGTTCTAGGCGACAGTGATTCTTTAAAAAATGAGTCATTCACCTCTGATTTATTGGAATTCCCACAATATACCAGACCTAGATTGTGGAAAAACATTGAAATTCCTAGTGTTTTGAGTACTGGAAACCATAAAAACATTGATCAGTGGAGAAAAGATATGTCTCAAAAATTAACAAAAAAAAATCGACCAGATTTGTGGGAAAAATACAAAAAAAAACAAGACATTAAATAAATAAAGTATTAAAACACCCCATCGGAGAAAACCATGAATATTATTGAAGATTTCGAAAATTCACAGATCAAAGGGTTGATCAAAAATAAAAAAGTAGCCCAATTTCATCCTGGAGATACAGTGCGTGTAAATGTTAAAGTACGTGAAGGCGCTAGGGAAAGAATTCAGGCCTTTGAAGGTGTATGTATTGCTAAGAGAAATCGTGGATTAAGCTCTACCTTTACTGTTAGAAAAATTTCATTTGGTGAAGGTGTTGAAAGAATATTTCCAATATTTAGTCCATCTGTAGATTCAGTTGTGCTAGTTAGAAGTGGCTCAGTGAGAAGAGCCAAGCTATATTATTTAAGAGAACTTACTGGTAAAAAAGCCAGAATTGTAGAACGGATTAGAGCTAAACAACCAGATCTAGCTAGTCAATTTACATATGAAGAAGAAATAGAATATTTAGAAGAAACGCCGGCTGAAGAAAATGCTTCCGAAAAAACAGTAGCAGTCGAAGCCGATGCTTCAAATGAAAGTTCAGCTCAAGATGAGCCTGCTCAAGAAACTACTGAAGAAAAATCTAAAGATCAGTAATTTTTCTAATGTTAAATAATATTTTAACATCCATATTATTAATATGACAAATAAAAAAACCATTTATGATAAAATATGGGATAGCCATATTGTTTCAGCAAATGAAGATGGAACTACAATTATCTATATAGATCGACATCTTGTTCATGAAGTAACAAGCCCACAAGCATTTGAAGGTCTAAGATTATCTGGTAGAAAAGTAAGACGACCAGAATCTACATTGGCTACAGCAGATCATAATGTACCAACGAAAGACAGAGAAAAAGGTATAGCTGATCCAGATTCAAAATTACAAGTTGAAACATTAGAAAAAAATGCAAAAGAAAATGATATTACATATTTGCCTATGTCAGATAAGCGTCAAGGCATTGTACATATTGTTGGGCCTGAGCAAGGATTTACACAACCAGGTATGACTATTGTATGTGGAGATAGTCACACTTCAACTCACGGTGCTTTTGGAGCCTTAGCTTGGGGAATTGGAACTTCTGAAGTTGAACATACTTTAGCAACACAAACACTGATTCAAACAAAAGCTAAAAATATGTGCATTAAAATCTTAGGCAATGTAATTCCAGGAGTAACTGCAAAGGATATAGTTTTAGCAATCATTAAAAAAATAGGTACCGCTGGAGGGACTGGCTATGTAATTGAATATACCGGTGAAGCCATTAGAAATCTTTCTATCGAGGGAAGAATGACTGTATGTAATATGTCTATTGAAGCAGGAGCAAGAGCTGGATTAATTAGTCCTGATGAAAAAACTTTTGAATATTTAAAAGGCAGACCAATGGCTCCAGCAGAAAAAGACTTTGATGCAGCAGTTAAATATTGGAAATCTTTGGCTACGGATGATGGAGCGGATTATGATGAGACAGTTGAAATTGACGCAGGTGAAATCATACCGCAGATAACTTGGGGAACGAGTCCTGAAGATGTAGTATCAATTGACGGATTTGTACCTGATCCTAAAAATGAAACTAATCCAGATAAGAAAAAATCCATAGAAAGATCATTAGATTATATGGGGTTAAAGGCAAATACTCCGGTCAATCAAATAAAAGTAGATAAAGTTTTTATTGGTTCATGCACTAACGGCCGAATAGAAGATCTTCGTGCCGTAGCTGTAATTGCTAAAGGTCGAAAGGTTGCTGATACTGTTCATGCAATGATTGTTCCGGGATCAGGCTTAGTAAAAGAACAAGCAGAAAAAGAAGGCTTAGATAAAATATTTATTGAAGCAGGCTTTGATTGGCGAGACCCAGGCTGTTCAATGTGTTTAGCAATGAATGCAGATAAACTTAAACCACAAGAAAGATGTGCATCTACATCAAATAGAAATTTTGAAGGTCGACAAGGTAGAGGTGGAAGAACACACTTAATGAGTCCACAGATGGCTGCTGCAGCTGCTATTACAGGAACATTAACTGATTTTAGAGATCTATAAATGGAAAAATTTAATAAACTTAATGGCCATGCAATACCCTTGCCAATAATGAATGTTGATACAGACATGATTATTCCAAAACAGTTTTTAAAAACAATTAAGCGAACAGGTTTAGGGCAATTTTTATTTTTTGAATTAAGGTATGATCAAAATGACAAAGAAATTAGTTCATTTGCTTTAAATCAAGATCAATACAAAGGTGCCAGCATACTCATTGCGGGAAAAAACTTTGGATGTGGATCATCAAGAGAACATGCGCCATGGTCTATATCTGATTATGGAATTAAGTGCATTATTGCACCAAGTTATGCTGATATTTTTTATAACAATTGTTTTAAAAATGGAATTTTACCAATTATCCTTGATGAAAAAATAGTAACTAAGTTGCAGGAAGCTTCAGAAAATACTCTTAATTTCTCAATTGATTTGGAAAAACAAACCATCTCTTTTGTCGAAAATAATGAACAAAAAGAAATCAGTTTTGATATTGATGCGGCAAAAAAAAATTGTCTGCTAGAAGGTCTTGATGATATCGCACTTACTTTAAATAAGGTCAGTGCAATAAATGATTTTGAAGATGGCCAAGAAAAACACACTCCCTGGCTATATGGAAATAAAATATAATGAGTAAAGTTTTTAAAATATTAATACTGCCTGGTGATGGTATTGGACCTGAAGTAATGGCAGAAGTATCAAAACTTATGCAGGCTGTCGAAAAGTCAAGTGGCGTAAAATTTGAAACTACCTTTGATGATATAGGTGGGGCTGCATATGAACGTTACGGTTCTCCTCTGGATAAGACAACATTAGATACTGCAAAACAATCACATGCTGTTTTGTTGGGTGCTGTTGGTGGAGAGAAATGGGATAATTTAGAATTTTCTTTAAAGCCAGAACAAGGCTTACTTCGAATTAGAAAAGAATTAGAATTATTTGCAAATTTAAGACCTGCAATGTGCTTTGAATCTATGGTTGATGCGTCTTCCTTAAAACCTGAATTAGTTGCAGGCTTAGATATTATGATTGTTCGAGAATTAACTGGTGGAATTTATTTTGGTAACCCACGTGGTATTGAAACACTAGCTGATGGGACAAGACAAGGTGTTAATACTCAAACTTATAATACAAAAGAAATTCAGCGAGTTGCAAGAGTTGCATTTGAGCTTGCGAGAAAAAGAGATAATAGAGTTGTATCCTGTGAAAAATCTAATGTAATGGAATCAGGAATATTATGGAGAGAAGAAGTTACAGCAATTCATAATAATGAATATAAAGATGTAGAGCTAGCTCACATGTACGCAGACAATTGTGCTATGCAATTAGTAAGAAATCCAAAGCAATTTGATGTTATTGTAACAGATAATTTATTTGGAGATATTTTATCAGACGAAGCCTCAATGCTAACTGGCTCACTAGGCATGCTGCCTTCGGCCTCATTGGGTGAAATAGATGAAAATAATTTTAGAAAAGCTTTGTATGAACCTGTGCATGGCTCAGCACCAGATATTGCCGGTCAAGGCATTGCTAATCCTATTGCTTGTATTTTAAGTTTTGCAATGTGTTTAAAATATTCATTTGAAATGAACGATCAGGCAGAAAAAATAAGCCAAGCAGTGAATGATGTTTTGGCAGCAGGACATAGAACAAAAGATTTAATAGGTAATAGCGAGATAAATTTATCAACTCAAGAAATGGGTGATAAGATTATAGATACATTTATTAAACTAGGATAATTATGAGTATAAATATTGGTATAGTTGGAGCTACAGGAAATGTTGGAAGAGAAATGCTCTCAATACTTTGTGAAAGAGGATTTGATAAAAAAAATATTTTTCCAATCGCTTCAAGTAGAAGTGAAGGTATGAAAGTTTCATACGGCAATGATGAAATATCTGTTGAGTCATTAGAAAAGTTTGATTTAAATAAAATTCAAGTTGCACTATTTTCAGCTGGGAGTGAGATCTCTAAAGATTGGGCGCCAAAGTTTGCAAAAGCAGGATGTGTTGTTATAGATAATTCAAGTCATTTTAGAATGGATCCTGATGTTCCATTAATAATTCCCGAAGTAAATGAGGAAGCTTTGGCTGATTATAAAAAGAAGAATATAATTGCTAATCCAAATTGTTCTACGGCACAACTATTGGTAGCTTTAAAACCCTTACATGACATTAATAAAATAAAACGTGTTGTTGTCTCGACGTACCAATCTGTTTCAGGTGCAGGTAAAGATGGAATGGATGAGCTGTTTAATCAGTCCCGTAAGTTTTTTGCAAACGACGTGTTGGATAATGTGAAGTTTACCAAACGTATTGCCTTTAATGTTATTCCACATATTGATAAATTTATGGATGATGGTTATACAAAAGAAGAACTAAAGATGAAACAAGAAACACATAAAATACTTGATCCAAATATTAAATTCACAGCAACTTGTGTTCGTGTTCCAGTTTTTATTGGCCATTCAGAGGCAGTTAATATTGAGTTTGAGAATAAGATTACTGTTGCAGATGCCTATGCAGCATTTAAATCAGCACCAGGCTGTACAGTGTTAGATGAACACAAAGATGGTGGCTACGTTACACCAATTGAGTGTGCTGGAAATGATGATACATATATATCACGTGTTCGAGAGGATACTTCTGTAGAAAATGGACTTTCTATTTGGGTAGTATCTGATAATTTAAGAAAAGGTGCTGCATTAAACACAGTACAAATACTTGAGTTATTGAAAGAAAAATACTTAAACTAATGGACGAAATTCTTCACCGACCTAGACGGAGCGTATTGTATGTTCCAGGCTCAAATGAAAAAGCATTAAGCAAACTTGCTAGCTTAGAAGCTGATGCAGTTATTTATGATTTAGAAGATGCCGTTGTACCTATTTTAAAAGATCATGCAAGATCAATTATTATTGATTTAGTAAACTCTAATCAGCATCATAAAAAAGAACAAATAGTCAGAATTAATTCTGATGAGAATGAGTATGGTAAAAAAGATTACGAAATTTTAGAAAAATGCGAACCGGATGCGATACTCATACCAAAAGTAAATCACCGAGATGATATTTTAAAATACGTTCCATATTTAAAAAATAAAAAAACCATGCTTTGGGCAATGATGGAAACACCACATGCAATTATAAATGCTTACGATATTGCCGCATGTTCAGAAAAGCTAAATTGTTTTGTTATGGGCACTAACGACTTGTCTAAAGAACTTGATTTAAATGATTTAATGCGACGTACAGGTCTTGAAACAAGTATTTTAACCTGCCTTATTGCCACTAAAGCAAACAAACTATCAATTATTGATGGTGTTTTTAATGCTTTCAAAGACGCCGCTGGGTTTGAAGAGGAATGCAGGTATGGTAATGGTCTAGGCCTTGATGGTAAAACTTTAATCCATCCTTCACAAATTGAACCGTGTAATCGAAATTATTCACCGAGTGACGAACAAATAGCACAAGCTGAAAAAATGGTGACAGCCTATGAAAATGCTCGCAAGGAAAATCCTGAAGTTGGTGTTATAGTAATTGATGGAAAACAAATTGAAGAATTACATGTTATACATGCAAGAAAATTAGTAGCTTTTAAAGCATTGTTAGGAAAATAAATCTATGACATTAAAATCTAAAAATAATATTGGTAATTTTTTTGAAGATTTTACAATTAATCAAACCATAGAACACGCAACCCCAAGAACGATAACACATGGTGATGCATCTCTTTACACGGCTTTATATGGCTCAAGGTTTGCACTACATTCTTCCAATGAATTTGCAAAAGAACTTTATTTAGAACGCGCGCCAATTGATGATTTTCTTTTATTTAATATAGCCTTTGGCAAGACAGTTCCGGACATTTCTTTAAATGCATTAGCTAATTTAGGCTATGCAGACTGTAAATTTTTAGCCCCTATCTACACTGGAGATACTATTAAATCGGTTTCACATGTAATAGGCTTAAAAGAGAATTCAAATGGTGAAACTGGTGTTGTTTATGTTAATTCAATCAGCTCCAATCAAAACAATGAGGTAGTGCTTGATTTTAAACGCTGGGTAATGATTAAGAAAAAAACTAAAGGTATTACTAGTACAGAGACAGTTCTGCCTAATCTGCCGACCGAACTATCCAAAGATGAAGTTAAGAGGATTGCTTTGTCTTATAACTTTAATGTAAATAATTTTAATTTTATTGATTCAGGATCAACTGCAACTTTTGATGATTATAGTATTGGAGAAAAAATAGATCATATCGATGGTATTACAGTTGAGGAAGCCGAACATATGCTTGCAACGAAACTTTACCAAAATACTTCTAAGGTTCATTTTAACCAATTTTATGAAAAGGAAGGCAGGTTTGGAAAGCGTATTGTGTATGGAGGGCATGTTATTAGTTTGGCCCGATCATTGTCTTTTAATGGATTAGCCAATTGTTTTAAAGTCATTGGTATTAATGGTGGTGCTCATGCCTCGCCATGCTTTGCAGGAAAAACAGTTTTTGCCTGGAGTGAGATTATTGATACATTAGAAATCAATGAAACTATGGGAGCATTAAGAATTAGAAGCAATGGTATTGCAGACGCTTCTGCTGAAAAGTTTCAACACCAAGATTCAGATGGAAAATTTGATAAAAATGTTCTTTTAAGCCTTGATTATTGGGCCTTGATTCCTAGAAAAAAGTAATACATAAGATGTATAGATACATATATAATGTATATTATCTATAAATCTGAATTTTTTATGAATAATCCGCTTTCTCCTCACCTACAAATTTACCGTTGGCAGATAACTTCTGTGCTATCGATTTTGCATAGAATTACTGGAGTTGTTCTTTCTTTGGGTACGATCATTCTATCAGTTTGGCTTCTGTGTCTTGGACTAGGTGAAACATACTTTAATTTTTTTAACCATCTAATATCAAGTTTTATTGGGCGTACTATTATGATTGGCTATACTTGGGCTGTTTGTTTTCACACTTTAAATGGCATTAGACACTTGGGATGGGATTATGGTTATGGATTAGAACTTATAGCTGTTAAAATTACCGGCTGGACTGTGATTTTAAGTTCATTAGTAATGACAACAATTATTTGGTTTTTATCGGTATTATAGAATTATGAGTAACTCAGGCAGAAAAAAATGGATAGCTCAAAAATATAGCTCAATCGCCCTAATTCCCTTGATTGCTTATTTTTTATTAAAAATTCTTCAACTATCATCTATGAACTATGAACAAATTATTACCGAAACAGGGACTATTTGGTTCTTAGTGTTGGTATTGATTTTCACCATAATTGGTTTATTTCATATGAGACTAGGGCTTCACGAGATAATTGAAGACTATGTGCAGAATGAGATAATGAAAAATATTTCTTTTACTGGCATTAATATATTTTTTATTGCCATATTAGGACTTGTTTCTGTCTCAGTATTATTAATTTTTTTAAACTAAAGTATGGCCTACGAAATAGAATATCATGATTACGACGTAGTAGTAGTTGGTGCTGGAGGTTCTGGCCTTAGAGCTGCTGTTGGTGCGGTAGAGAATGGTTACAAAACTGCATGCATATCAAAAGTATTTCCAACTCGAAGTCATACGGTTGCCGCGCAAGGTGGTATTTCAGCAGCTTTGGGAAATATGGGAGAAGATGATTGGCGTTGGCATATGTATGACACCGTTAAAGGCGCTGACTGGCTTGGTGACCAAGATGCAATTGAGTATCTTTGTAAGAATGCGCCTAAAGCAGTTTTAGAGCTTGAGAATTATGGAGTGCCATTTAGTCGAACTGAGGATGGTAAAATTTATCAAAGAGCTTTTGGTGGAATGACTAAAAATTATGGCGAAGGTACCGCACAAAGAACTTGTGCCGCTGCTGACCGAACTGGTCATGCAATTATTCATACCTTATATGGTCAGTCGCTTAAGCATGATTGTGATTTTTATATTGAGTATTTTGTTTTGGACTTACTTATGGTTGATGGTGAGTGTCGCGGTGTTGTGGCTTGGTGCCTAGAAGATGGTAAGCTGCATGTCTTTAATTCTAAAAAGACAATCTTAGCAACCGGTGGCTATGGTCGAGTTTATTTTTCTGCAACTTCAGCACACACATGTACAGGCGATGGTAATGCAATGGTACTAAGAGCAGGCCTCCCATTACAAGATATGGAATTTGTTCAATTTCATCCAACTGGAATATATGGTGTCGGCTGTTTAATTACAGAAGGTGCGCGCGGTGAAGGTGGTTACTTAGTTAATAGTGAGGGTGAGCGTTTTATGGAGCGATATGCACCATCTGCAAAAGACCTAGCTTCACGAGACGTAGTCTCTAGATCTATAACTAAAGAAATTATTGCTGGTAGAGGTGTTGGAAAAGAAAAAGACCACGTGCTCTTACATTTGGATCATTTGGATGCAAAAGTTTTGGAAGAACGCTTGCCGGGAATATCAGAATCGGCAAAAATTTTTGCTGATGTTGATGTTACCAAGCAACCAATACCTATTATTCCAACTGTACATTATAATATGGGTGGTATTCCAACTAACTTCCATGGTGAAGTTATGACTTTAATTAATGGAGAAGAAACTCCTGTCGTAGGCTTAATGGCAGTTGGCGAAGCTGCTTGTGTAAGTGTGCATGGTGCGAATAGACTTGGATCAAATTCATTAATTGATTTAGTTGTTTTTGGAAAAGCTGCTGCTGATCGTATTAATGACACTCTTAAAAAGGGTGAAATTAATAAAGAGATACCACAAAACACTGTAGATGAAGTTGTGGCTCGGTTCGATACAACTAGAAATGCTAATGGTGCTAATCCTACAGCTGAACTTAGAAATAAAATGCAAAAAATTATGCAAAATCACTGTGCAGTTTTTAGAGATGAAGCAATTATGTCAGAAGGTAAAAAATTAATTGAAGAAACTTGGCTACAAGCATCTGACATCAGTGTGAAAGATAAGTCATTAATTTGGAATACAGATTTACTAGAAACATTAGAATTTCAAAATTTAATTTCCCAAGCAGTAGTTACTATGACATCCGCCTACAATAGAAAAGAGAGTCGAGGTGCACATGCGCGAGATGACTTCGAAGATCGTGACGACAAGAATTGGATGGTTCATACGCTTGCATGGGCAAACAATAGCCAATGTACATTAGATTATCGACCAGTCCACACCTACACATTATCTAATGAAGTTAAATATATAGAACCAAAAGCACGAGTGTACTAATGGTTCAATTTAATTTACCAGATAATTCAAAGCTAGTTGAAGGCGATCATTATAAATCAGATTCAGAGTCAGCTAGCGTTAAAAGCTTTAGAATTTACCGTTGGTCACCAGATGATGAAAAAAACCCACGTGTTGACACCTATGAAGTTGACATGGATAACTGTGGTCCGATGGTCTTAGATGCTGTGATGAAAATTAAGAATGAGGTTGATCCAACTTTAACCTTTAGAAGATCTTGTCGTGAAGGTATTTGTGGTTCATGTGCTATGAATATTGATGGCACAAATACATTAGCTTGTACAAAGCCAATTAAAGATGTGAAGGGAGATGTAGCAATCTATCCATTGCCGCATATGCCAGTTATTAAAGATTTAGTTACAAATCTTAAAAACTTATATAAGCAGCTAGAATCAATTAAGCCATGGCTACATATTACAAAGAAACAAGATAATGATGGCATTGAGAACATACAAACCAAAGCAGAACGAGCCAAGTTGGATGGTTTATATGAATGTATTCTTTGTGCATGCTGTTCCGCAGCTTGCCCAAGCTATTGGTGGAATAGTGACAAATATTTAGGACCAGCTGTATTATTACAGTCCTATCGTTGGCTACAAGATAGTCGAGATGAAGCAAGAAGTGAGCGCCTTAAAGAGCTAGACGATACATTTAAAGTTTATCGCTGTCATACTATTATGAACTGCACCCAAACTTGTCCCAAAGGTTTAAATCCAGCTAAAGCTATTGCTGGAATTAAAACGATGATTGCTGAAAACCGTTCCTAGAATAGCAAAAAGCTAGGCTATTTTTTAAAAACTACCTTTTAATCTTCGTTTTATTTATTTTTTGAAAATTTTAAGTATTAAAATACTAAAATCTGCGCAAAAACTGAAAAGAACGTTAGCACTATAACTACAGTGTAAAGTTGCAAAAATTTCATGTTAGCCTGGTCTTTCTAAAAATTAGACGAGTGCTAAAATATTTTTTACGGGGGAGTAAATTAGCTAGCACTCGCTTACGTGTTATATAACTAATACGCACTAACAAGTCTTCTAATTTTATTTAGTTATTAATGCCATTCTGTCAGGCATATTTAAAAAACTCTTGGTGATTTTATTTAGAATTTTTTTTCTATTTTTACAACAAAACTTCCACCATGCTCACTGATAGTCGTATATTGTATCCTATGATTATTCTCTGCCCAAAAAGGAAACTCTCTTCTTATTGAGCCACTCTTTCCTGTAATGATTTCAACCTTTTTTAGATTATTTATATATGCCTCATTAATGAACTCTTGGCATTTCTGATATGCTTCTTCTAAAGTTTTATCATGTAGGTCTAATTTAAGCATTGTTAACTCTGGCTTTGTGTTTATAACAAATATCAATTATAATAATTAGTATTAATATCTAATAAATATGAAAAAAATAAATCATTTTATAGGTGGAGTAGAGTATATCAGCAAGTCGGATAGATTTGGAGATGTTTTTAACCCAGCTGTCGGTGAAAAAATTGCAGATGTTAGCCTTGCTAATGGAGATGATGTCCAAACTGCAATTTCATCAGCAAAATCAGCTTTTAATTCTTGGTCTAAAACCCCAGTATTAACCAGATCTAGAGTCATGTTTAAATTTAAAGAACTCTTGCTTCGTGATATGGATAAACTTGCTGCTCAAGTAACCGAAGAACATGGTAAAATTTTAAGTGATGCCGCTGGATCTGTTACTAGAGGCATGGAAGTAGTTGAATTTATGTCTGGTGCCCCTCATTTACTTAAAGGTGAATTTTCAGAAAATGTTGGAACAAATATTGATAGTTGGAGTATGCGACAACCCTTAGGAATTTGTGTTGGTATAACGCCTTTTAATTTCCCTGCAATGGTTCCAATGTGGATGTTCGTTGTTGCTATAGCTTGTGGTAATTGTTTTATTTTAAAGCCCTCAGAAAAAGATCCTTCATTGCTAATCACATTAGGAAAGCTTTTAAAAGAAGCAGGCCTTCCAGATGGTGTCTTTAATGTAATTAATGGTGATAAAGAAGCGGTAGATAATTTAATTACCCATCCTGATGTTGCGGCAGTAAGCTTTGTTGGTTCAACTCCTGTAGCAGAATATATTTATCACACAGCATCAAAGTATAATAAGCGAGTTCAAGCTTTAGGTGGCGCAAAAAATCATATGATTATTATGCCTGACGCAGATTTAGACCAAGTAGCGGATGGCTTAATGGGTGCCGGTTATGGTTCTGCCGGTGAGCGATGTATGGCTTTATCGGTTGCAGTAGCTGTAGGTGGTATTGGTGATGCGTTAATAGAAAAACTTAAACCAAGAGTTCAGTCGCTTAAAGTTGGCCCAGGTAATGATCCAGAAGTAGAAATGGGACCACTTATTAGTAAGGCTCATCTGTCTAAAGTAAAAGGCTATGTGGACTCGGGCGTAAAAGCTGGAGCATCATTAGTTGTGGATGGCAGAGACATAGCATTACAAGGCTATGAAAATGGATACTTTATTGGTGGATGCCTTTTTGACAACGTAACAAAAGATATGCAAATATATAAAGAAGAGATATTTGGTCCAGTATTATCGGTAGTTAGAACGGATACTTTTGATAGTGCTTTAAAATTAGTTAATGATCACGAGTTTGGTAATGGTGTAACAATTTATACTCGAGATGGCGATACTGCTCGAGCATTTAGTAATCAATGTCAAATTGGAATGGTTGGTATTAATGTTCCAATTCCAGTTCCGATGGCATTCCATAGCTTTGGAGGCTGGAAGCGCTCTTTGTTTGGTGATCATGCTATGCATGGAATGGAGGGGATTAGATTCTTTACTAGGCTAAAAACAGTCACCTCTCGCTGGCCAGATGGCATTAGAAGTGGCGCTGAGTTTATTATGCCCACAATGAAATAGTGTGTATTAAATAATTTATTCTTCACTTGATTTTCATCTTTTTCTAGGTAATTTACGGCTATAAACATTCTTACGCTTATGAAAAAATCAAAGATCTCACTTATTGGCTCAGGACAAATAGGCGGCACATTAGCTCATTTAATTGCGATGAAAGAACTGGGAGATGTTGTATTATTTGATGTTGCAGAGGGTATTGCAAAAGGTAAAGCTCTAGATTTATCACAATCAACTGCAGTTGATGGTTTGGATGTTAAAATCACAGGAACAAGCAACTATGAGGATACTAAAGATTCTGATGTTATTATTATAACAGCAGGTGTTCCTAGAAAACCAGGCATGACGCGTGATGACTTGCTTGGGACTAATCTAAGTATTATTAAACAAGTTGCTGATGGTATTAAAGATACCTCTCCTAATGCTTTTGTAATCTGTATTACAAATCCTCTAGATGTTATTGTTATGGCCTTACAAAAGTACTCTGGCTTACCTAAGAATAAAGTTATTGGAATGGCAGGCGTGCTAGATACTTCAAGATTTAAATACTTTCTATCAGAAGAATTAAATGTTTCAATTAAAGAAGTCGATTCCTTTGTGTTAGGTGGCCACGGTGATACTATGGTGCCTGTTCCAAATAGAACCACAGTTTCAGAAAAACCACTTATGGATTTTATTAAAGATGGTTCTTTATCAGCAGAGAAATTAGAGCAGATTATTGATAGAACTAGAAAAGGTGGTGCAGAAGTTGTAGGTCTATTAAAAACCGGATCAGCATTTTATGGGCCAGCAGCAGCAGGAGTTGAGATGGCTGAATCGTATCTTAAAGATTTAAATAAAACATTGCCTTGTGCAGCTCACCTTGATGGACAGTATGGCATCAGTGATCTTTATGTAGGAGTGCCGGTTGTTATAGGTGCGAATGGAATTAAAGAAGTAATTGAATTAGAATTAGATTCAGAAGAAAAAAAACATTTTGATATATCTATTGAGGCGGTTAAAGAGTTATTCGATGCCGCTAGAAATATAGATCCTTCTCTTAAGTAGCATTATGAATATTCACGAATATCAGGCTAAAGAAATATTTAAAGAATATAATATTCCAGTATCAACTGGCTCTGTTGCATTTTCAGCAGATGAAATAGAAGCAACTGTAAATAAGGTTGCAGGACCAACTTGGGTGGTAAAAGCACAAATTCATGCTGGTGGGCGTGGTAAAGGCGGTGGCGTTAAGGTTGTTTTTTCTATTGAGGACGCAATAGCGGAGGCTAAAAAAATGTTTGGAATGACCTTGATAACTCCACAAACTGGGCCAGAAGGAAAATTAGTTCAACGACTATATATAGAAAATGGTTCTGATATTAAAAAAGAGCTTTATTTGTCATGTTTAGTTGATCGATCAACAAGTAAAATTGCATTTATTGTTTCTAAAATGGGTGGAATGGATATTGAAAAAGTTGCAGAAGAGACACCCGAAGAAATTACTACAGTATTTATAGAGCCAAGCCATGGCGTAACAGACGATAATATTTCTACAATTGCCAATGCATTAGGACTTTCTAATTCTATGGTAGGTCAATTAGATGGATTGATTAAAAATTTATATAAATTTTTTGAGGAAAAAGATGCAAGTCTATTGGAAATAAATCCACTAATAATAACCAATGAAGACAAACTTATCTGTTTAGATGCAAAAGTAGATTTTGACGATAATGCCTTGTATAGGCACCCTGAGATTGAAGAACTAAGAGATCCTAATGAGGAAGATAAGTATGAACTTGAAGCCGCAAAACACGATTTAGCTTATATTAAGTTAGACGGTAGTATTGGTTGTATGGTGAATGGGGCAGGTCTTGCAATGGCTAGTCTAGATATTATTAAACTTTATGGTGGTGAGCCAGCTAACTTTTTAGATGTTGGTGGTGGTGCCTCAAAAGAAAAAGTAACAAGCGCTTTTAAAATAATATTATCTGATCCCGGTGTAAAAGGAATTCTTGTTAATATATTTGGTGGAATTATGAGATGTGATATTATTGCTGATGGTATCGTAGCTGCGGCAAAAGAACTTAATATTACAGTTCCACTAGTAGTAAGATTAGAAGGTACAAATGTTCAAGAAGGAAAAGATATTCTAAATAATTCAGGAATTGATATTGTTTCTGCAGCAGACTTAGATGATGCTGCTAAAAAAATTGTGGAACTAGTATAATGTCAATAATTGTAGGTAAAAATACTAAAGTAATATGCCAAGGCTTTACTGGTGCACAAGGAACATTTCATTCAGAACAGGCATTAAAATACGGAACACAATTACTAGGGGGCGTTACTCCTAAAAAAGGTGGTACTTCTCATCTAGGCCTACCAGTATTTAACTCTGTTCAAGAAGCTAAAGAAAAAACACATGCTAATGCTTCGGTAATTTATGTTCCACCAGTTTTTGCTGCTAATGCAATTGTTGAAGCAATTGAAAGTGAGATTGAACTAATCGTATGTATTACAGAAGGTATTCCAGTTTTAGATATGATGAAAGTGAAAGATAAACTTAAAAATTCTAAATCAAGATTATTGGGACCAAATTGCCCAGGAATTATAACTCCAGATGAATGTAAGATTGGGATTATGCCAGCACATATTCATAAAAAAGGAAATGTTGGAATTGTCTCTAGATCTGGAACTTTGACATATGAAGCAGTTTTCCAAACAACAATGGCAGGTATGGGCCAGTCGACATGTGTTGGCATAGGAGGAGATCCTATTAATGGAACAAACTTTATAGATTGTCTTGATTTATTCTTACAAGATGAAGAAACAGAATCAATAATTATGATTGGTGAAATTGGAGGCTCTGCAGAAGAAGAGGCCGCAGAATTTATCAAACAACATAAGATTAAAAAACCTACAGTAGGGTTCATAGCGGGTATTTCAGCTCCTCCAGGGCGTCGCATGGGACATGCTGGCGCAATTGTTGCAGGTGGAAAAGGTGGAGCTCAAGATAAAATTGAAGCTATGCGTAGTGCTGGAGTTCATATTTCTAATTCTCCAGCTGCACTAGGCGCAACATTACTTGAAGTACTTAAAAATTAATTATTTTCTATAGGTTTTATTCAGCCTAAAATGAAATATATTAAATAACCAAATGGCCAAATTACCAGATAATGCAATATTTGAGAAAACCTCATTCCTACACGGGACCAATAGTGCATATATTGAACAGATGTATGAACGATATCTAGAGAATCCTATAGATATTCCAGCAGATTGGCAAAATTTTTTTTCAGGAATAAGCAACAACTCAAAAGATAGTAATCAAGGTGCTAGCTGGTCAAAATATAATAAGCTAGAAGTTAATAATGGTGATTTAGTTTCAGCAATAGATGGAAACTGGCCACAGGAAGTAAAATCTTTTCAAACGGAAGTTCAGGCGCATGAGCCTAGAAATGAAAAAAATAACGAAATAGCACGAGGGGCAACTCTAGATTCTATACGTGCAATAATGATGATACGAGCTTACCGCATTAGAGGTCATCTAAAAGCTAATTTAGATCCATTGGGTTTAGTTGAAAAACAAGATCATGTAGAACTAAGGCCAGAAACATATGGCTTTAGCTCTAATGATACGAGTCGAAAAATATTTCTTGATCATGTTTTAGGCCTTGAATTTGCAACTCTTAAAGAAATTTTAGAAATATTAAATCGCACTTATTGCTCGACTGTAGGTATAGAGTTTATGCATATCAGTAATCCTGAAGAAAAAAGCTGGTTACAACAAAGAATTGAAGGAAAAGATAAAGAAATAACTTTTACTGATTTAGGTAAAGAATTTATTTTAAAAAAATTAATTGAAGCTGAGGGGTTTGAAAAATATCTACATAAAAAATTCGTAGGAACAAAGAGATTTGGCCTAGATGGAGCTGAAACAGTTATTCCAGCAATGGAGCAAATTATAAAAAAGGGTGGTCAACTAGGAGTTTCTGAAATTGTTATAGGTATGCCGCACCGAGGACGTTTAGGTGTTCTGGCTTCAGTAATGGGAAAGACCTATAGAGAAATCTTTCATGAATTTGCTGGAGGATCAATTACACCAGAGGATGTTGTCGGTTCAGGTGATGTTAAATACCACCTAGGAACTTCTTCTGATCGAATCTTTGATGACAATAAAGTTCATATATCTCTTACTGCAAACCCTTCTCACTTAGAAGCTGTAGATCCCGTAGTCTTGGGTCGTGTTCGCGCTAAGCAAGCACACTTAAGAACTGATAAAGGAAAATCTAGAGAAGAATCTTTTAATGCTGTAATGCCTATATTGTTGCATGGAGATGCAGCCTTTGCGGGTCAAGGAATTGTTGCAGAGTGTTTTGCACTATCAGGTTTAAGGGGTCACAAAACAGGCGGCACTATACACATCATAGTGAACAATCAAATTGGCTTTACTACCAGCCCAAGCTTCGCAAGATCTTCTCCGTACCCATCTGATGTAGCTAAATTTATTGATGCTCCTATCCTTCATGTTAATGGAGATGATTGTGAAGCTGTAATCTATGCAGCCCGCGTTGCTACAGAGTATAGACAAAAGTTTAATAAAGATGTTGTTATTGATGTCTTTTGCTATCGTCGCTTTGGTCATAATGAAGGTGATGACCCAACATTTACTCAACCATTAATGTATAAAAAAATCAAGTCACATAGATCTGTAGCAGATACTTATGCAGATAAGGTTGTTCAAGAAGGGCTGTTTGACAATCCTAAGGTCTCTCAGATGAAATTAAGTTTTACAACACATCTAGATAGTGAATTTGAAGCTGCAAAAACTTTTAAACCAGGCAAGGCAAATTGGCTGGATGGATTTTGGTCAAACATGAAGTCATCAAGAGGTAGTAAGCGTAAAATACCAACCTCTATTTCTGAAGATGACTTCAAACTTGTAGGCTCTAAAATAACCTCTTACCCGGATAACTTAAATATACATAAAACCCTTGCTAGAATTTTAGGAGTTAGAAAATCTATGATCGAGTCTGGTAAGTCAATAGACTGGGCTACCGCAGAAGGTTTGGCTTTTGGATCTCTATTAAAAGAAGGATTTCCAGTGAGATTGGTTGGCCAGGATAGCATTAGAGGAACATTTAGCCATAGACACTCAGCTATAGTTGATCAAGAAACTGAAGAGAGATACATACCTTTAAATAACATTAGTGATAATCAAGCAACTTACGAAGGGGTCGATAGTTTTTTATCTGAGGCTGCTATATTGGGCTATGAGTATGGATATTCTTTAGACTATCCGAGCTGTTTAGTTTTATGGGAAGCACAGTTTGGTGATTTTGCCAATGGTGCACAGGTTCAAATAGATCAGTTTATTGCACCAGGGGAAGCAAAATGGCTAAGAATGAGTGGCTTGGTATTACTTCTTCCCCATGGTTATGAAGGACAAGGTCCAGAACATTCGTCAGCAAGAATTGAGCGCTATCTACAACTTTGTGCTGAAGAAAATATGATTGTAGCAAACTGTACAACGCCAGCAAATTATTTTCATATTCTTAGAAGACAATTGCTAAGAGATTTTAGAAAACCTTTGATCATGTTTACGCCTAAATCATTACTTAGACATAAGAAGTGTGTTTCTAAAATTGAAGATTTTACCAATGATGGATTTCATAGAGTTTTATTGGATAGCAGTGAAACTGATAATGATGAATCACTTTTACTTCCTGATAAAGAAATTAAAAAAGTCATTCTTTGTTCAGGAAAAGTTTATTATGATCTATTGGCAGAAAGAGATAGTAGAGGTAAATCAGAAATTTATTTAATTAGATTAGAACAATTATATCCTTTTCCAGCTAAAGCTCTTACTCCTATAATTTCTAGATTCAAAAGTGCAGATTTTATATGGTGTCAGGAAGAGCCAAAAAACATGGGGCCTTGGAATACGATGGAACGCTATATTGATTGGTGTTTAACAAAAGCAGAGTGTAAAAATATAAAAGTAAAATACGCAGGAAGATCACCATCAGCATCAACTGCAACAGGATTAATGAGCAAACACCAAAAACAGCAAAAAATGTTGATTGACTCGGCTTTAAGCGTATAAGTAACTATAATAAATTATGACAATAGATATAAAAGTACCATCATTAGGCGAATCTGTAACCGAGGCAACAATTGCGCGTTGGTACAAGAATATTGGGGATTCTGTAATTATTGATGAGCCTTTATTGGAATTAGAAACAGACAAAGTAACGTTAGAAGTTCCTGCTCCAGCGACAGGACAGCTGAGTGACATAAAGGTTAAAGATGGTGATACAGTTGAGGTTGGTACAATATTAGGAGTAATTAATGAAGGCGCAATAGAAATTAAAACTGAGGCTAAAGCTGAGGTAGTAGAAAAAAAAGAGCCTGTTGTCAAACAGGATCCTATAACTGAAGTTCCAAAAATTAATACTCAAGTAAATTCAACTCCAGTATCCAATGAACTTTCTCCAGCAGTTAGAAAAATAGTTGCTGAGAATAATATTAATATTAATGATATTACCCCATCTGGTAAAAGTGGAAGAATAACAAAAGAAGATGCTTTAAATTCTTTAAATCAAAAAACGATAAATGTTGAAAATTATTCCAGCCCAGAGCCTGTTAACAATACTATGCAAACGGAGAGAGTTCCCATGTCTCGTTTGCGTAAGACAATTGCAAAAAGATTAAAAGATGCACAAAATACAGCAGCTATTCTGACAACATTCAATGAAGTAGATATGTCGGAATTAATTAAAGTAAGGAGTGAATATAAAGAATTTTTTGAAAAAAAGCATGGAGTAAAACTTGGATTTATGTCTTTCTTTGTAAAAGCATGCATTACTGCTCTTAAAGAAATACCAGAAGTAAACGCTGAGATTGAAAATGATGATATTATTTATAAAAATTACTACAATGTAGGTGTTGCAGTTGGAACTGATCAAGGCTTAGTAGTGCCAGTAGTAAGAAATGCAGATCAACTTACAGTAGCAGATATTGAAAAATCAATTTCTAGCTTAGGAAAAAAAGCTAGAGATGGAAAATTAAGCATTAGTGATATGCAAGACGGAACATTCACAATATCTAATGGCGGCGTCTATGGCTCTTTAATGTCTACACCAATAATTAATCCACCACAATCTGCAGTGCTTGGTATGCATAAAATTCAAGAAAGACCAATTGCAGTTGATGGTAATGTTGTTATTAGGCCAATGATGTATTTGGCCTTATCCTATGATCATAGATTAGTAGATGGCAAAGCCGCCGTAACTTTTTTAGTAAGAGTTAAAGAGAGCCTAGAAGATCCAAGAAGAATTTTATTAAGCGTTTAAATATGGAACAGTATGATCTCATTATAATAGGTAGTGGACCTGGAGGTTATGTTTGTGCCATTAGAGCTGCACAACTTGGTTTGAAAGTATGCTGTGTAGAAAAAGGCAAAACATTAGGTGGTACTTGTCTAAATGTGGGCTGTATTCCATCTAAAGCATTGCTGCACACATCGCAATTATATAGTGATACGAAACATTACGCAGATTTAGGCATTAATATTGACAGTGTTAAATTAGATTTATCAAAAATGATGAAATCAAAAGATAACTCGGTAGCAGGCCTTACTGATGGGATTCAATTTTTATTTAAAAAAAATAAGATTACACACATTAAAGGGTTTGCTAAAATTACTGAGCAAAATGAGGTAACAATTTTAAATGATGATGGCAATCAAATTATTAATGGAAAAAATATTGTAATAGCCACAGGATCTGAAGTGGCCGTTCCAGATGATGTTATTATTGATGAGAAAGATATATTAAGCTCAACTGGCGCTTTGAGTTTAGACAAGGTTCCGGAAAAGTTGGTTGTAATTGGAGCTGGCTATATTGGTTTAGAAATGGGATCTGTTTGGTCTCGGCTTGGATCAAAAGTTACAGTTATAGAATATGCAGAAAGAATTGTTCCTAACATGGATATTGAAATTTCCAAACAATTTCAAAAGATTTTAATTAAACAGGGAATTGATTTTAAATTATCTACTTCGTTTAAAAAGATTAATAATAAAAATGGTAAGCTACATGTTTTAATTGAAACACAACAAGGTCAAACATCAGAAATCAGCTGCGATAAAGTTTTAATTTCAATTGGTCGTAAACCTTATACATTTGGACTAAACCTTGAAGCAGTTGGAATTGAAACTGATGAAAGAGGGTTCATAAAAACTTTAAATAATTTTCAAACATCAGTAAGTAATATTTATGCTATTGGTGACTGTAAGTTAGGACCAATGTTAGCACACAAAGCTTCAGAGGAAGGAACGGCTTTAGCAGAGATTCTTGTTGGACAAGCTGGCCATATAAATTTTGATACAATACCCTCAGTGGTCTACACTTCCCCTGAGGTAGCATCAGTAGGCAAAACTGAAGAAGAGTTAAAAGAAGCAAATATTAATTACAAAGTTGGTAAATTTCCCTTTACGGCAAATGCAAAAGCAAAAGTCATGCATGCAACCGAAGGTTTTGTAAAAATATTATCTGATGCTTCTTCGGATAAGGTGTTAGGAGTACACATGATAGGAGCGGATGTTGGCAATATGATTGCTGAACTTGCACTAGCAATGGAGTTTGGAGCATCTTCGGAAGACATTGCTAGAACATGTCATGCGCATCCTACACTTACTGAGTCGATTAAAGAAGCAGCGTTGAATGTCGATAATCGTGCAATTCACGTATAATAATTTACTTAAAAAACACTGATTTTTAAGTATTTTTTAAGCTTATACTTCAATATTAATTAAAATATTGTTGCAATTATTATAAAAATCAATAGGTTACCGTCAATTCACGTTATCATCGTGTAAAAGGCCCTTCTTTGTATGGGCCTTTTTTTATTACCATTTTATCAGATTACTGCTATCATTTTGCTGATGATAACGTGGAGGTTAAAAAGATGAATCCACCAGCATAAGCTGGGGTAGTGTCCACAACTATTTCAAAACAAAAA
>TARA_B110000285_G_scaffold235445_1_pt1 | contig 21853 bp, 32 predicted proteins | sample TARA_B110000285 | Tara Oceans TARA_B110000285 (sample SAMEA4397756) | marine metagenome | biome: Polar Biome; feature: [SRF] surface water layer (ENVO:00010504); material: water (ENVO:00002006), including particulate matter (ENVO:01000060) such as... | depth 5 m
AAACTAGCCGAAGCCAAAAAGAAAGCCGACGCCGAAGCACTTGCCACGAAACTAGCCGAAGCCAAAAAGAAAGCCGACGCCGCACTTGCCAAAAAAGCCGAAGCAGAAGCCGAAGCACTTGCCGAAGCCGAAGCACTTGTCAAAAAGAAAGCTGAAGCCGAAGCCAAAAAGAAAGCCGAGGAAGCCGAAGCCCAAAAGAAAGCCGAAGCCGAAGCCAAAGCACTTGTTAAAAAGAAAGCTGAAGCCGAAGCCAAAAAGAAAGCCGAGGAAGCCGACGCCAAAAAGAAAGCCAAAGCATTATATAATTTTGATATTGTTGAGGATGCAGAAACGGCACGACCGGCTACGTCACAATTGCGTACAGCGTGGGAACAGAGTGTGAAACAACTAAAAAAAGGCGAAGCCGACGCCAAAGCCGAAGCCAAAAAACAAGCCGCACTTGCCAAAAAACCCGCTTCTGCTGGCGAAACGAAAACCGAAAAAGAAAAGACACGAATGGGTAGAAGATACACACAGAGTGTGAAAGAATCACAAGACAGAGGAAACACATATCTAAAAAATAGAAAATTACGTCAACAAGTTGAACTCAATAAACTCATGCAAAAAAATAAACAAAAGCAAGTAAAAAAGGTTACGCAAGTAAAAATCAAAGGTAAATGGATCACTGTGAGCAGTGTAACAAAAGACACCAACAGTAACTATTGGACTGCGATCGCCGTAGATGGCAGTTCACTCAGGGTGAACGGCAAGACAAATATCAAAATTGTCGATATTGAGGTTCCTATTGAGGTTCCTATTGAGGTTCCGTTGGGCACCAGTAAAATACAACTAAGATTTTAATTTAAATACTCTGCAGTCTTTTCCATTTCTCCTCCAGACCCTTTAGTATTGTTTCTTTGTCCAGTACCGACGTCGCCTCTCTGATCCAAGGTTTGTAGTGCTGCCTGCAGAGGTAGATGTATTCCCCACTGGAGACAACAATGGGTTCACCCAGGTGGCGCTTGTCACCACACCTGGCACACTGTATGTCTCCCACTCGTTTCCCGTCCTGGATGCAGCACCCACAGTACATGCCGTTGTACATTTGTTTGGGGTCGTACTTCATAAAACTGCCGCACTGAGGACATATTGTGAACAGATCTCCGTAGAACTGCAGTATGTTTCCCATCAGGGGTACCTCTGTCAATTCGGTTGATGCACATAGTTTGTTTTTGACATTTTTCCTGAACTCTTTGGCGTGTCGTTTTGTTTCTCTTGTTTCTGCCACATCCACTGCTTCAAACTCCGCGTTGCTTTCCCTTTTTTTGTCTATTTTGTCGCACCTCCTACCACAGTGCATTTTACCGGATTGCGAGTCGATGAGTACTTTGGAATGACCGTACGCAAAGAGATTAATTGGTTTTTTTTTCATGTGGACCACAAATCCTTTGAATTTTTTGCACTGTGTACAGACGAGGGATTTCCCCATCTCCGGCATCCGGTCGCCATCCGGTACGTTGTGCCGTTGCCGAAGGGCTCGGATTTGGTCCACGACCACGTGCACCGGCAGTGTGAACATTCTAATATTGTTGTGTTTGTCGTAAGCTATTGACAAACACCTCATCCCCATGCTCACGGGTGCTGGAAGATTTTGTATGAATGTTCTCAGCATCAATTTTATTCCATCCTTTTCCATCTGTGTCTGAATGTTCACAATGTTGTCGCAGGTGGTCTGGTCCGCTCCAAAACAGACTAACCAGTGAAAGGGTATGTTGCTCCTTGGTACTCTGATGAGCATCTCGTAAAACATGTCGATGTACTCTTGAACTACATTGGTATCTTGCACGTGGTTAGTATCGTCCACTCTTTCAAACTCCTGCAGGACAAAATGTACAAACGGATGTTTGACCGGTCTGTATAGATTTGTCTGAGACTTGTTGACTGTCAAAAGTGTCGATTCTGCTCCTTCAAACTCCATGTCTTTGTTGGTCAGTCTTACATTGTCCATGGCTGTCGTGACTGTTGTTTCAAACTGAGACCAATTGTACCGACGAATCAGTTCCAGTCGCAGTGCCGGTAGGCATTTTGCTGCAAACACCAAGTACTCCTTTATGGTGAAGAACAGCAGTTGTTGGTGGTTATTTTTCATCCACTGTAAAAAGGTATGTTTGTCCAATGTTGCAAAAGTCCGATGCAAACGCCTGCGGGATTCAAATGGAGGACGCTTAACCCCTTTATAAGTTCCCATCAACGAACATTGCAGGCATTTCACAAGGAACTCGTACACGTCACTGTGTAGACGAGAGTAATTGTACACAATGTGTGTCAAACTTCTTATTTGACACCGCTGCGGTGTGCTTTTGCTTAACAAATGCACAATGGGTTCTAATTTGCCATTGTCTGACCAGAATGAACACTGCATCAGTTTGCTGACATTGTTTGGTAACAATCCCGAATGAAAACAATTGTTGGGCATGAGCAGCTCGATCGGTGCACCGTTTCCAATATCGGCACACAATTTTTGATCGTCTTTCAAATCTGGACAGTCCAACAGAGGTATAAACATGTCCATGTACAGTGACAATGCATACACAATTTGATCGGGTGCGTCTTTACTCAGGGTCTCTAGTTCGTCCAACACGTATCCCACAGCGTTGTGAATGAGCCCACCAATACCGTTGGTAAAGGTTGATGTCCTTTGAGGTACAATGTGTGCGATTTCGGAAAACGAATCTACAAACAGGTATTCGTACGGTGTTCCTACGTAGTGGCGCTGTAGTCTTTGCATGATGTCTAGGAAGGGGTAGTGTTTGCTTTGGTTGCTTTGGTTGGTTTGGTTGGTTTTACTGTTGCGCCCGGATTCTCGCCGAGCGTGGACCGAAAAAAAGGGTACCGCCATTGTTCGTATGTTTTACGTTTGTTTTTGAGAACGAAACGGTAATTGTTGCGTTGGTGCAACACTACAGGATTGCATAGCCCTTCCCACGTGTTTTTCTTGCTTAACAGGCAATCTTCCAGGCGATACTCGTTGTCCAAGTCGACAAAATTGTAGTAGTCTTGAATGATGTGGTCTTCCTTCAACCCGTTGCCAGCCGCCCGTGTGGCAATGACTGATTTAGCAATTTTCAACCGTTTGCACATGACACAGGGTTCCCGGTCCAGTGGGTAGCGTTTGGTTTGTTGGTAGACCAAGTGCTGTGACGGCAGTAGGAACTCTCTCAGCACAAACCCTTCAACACAGATCTTTAATCCTTCACACTCCTCTTCGTTAATACATTTGCGTTGGTCTCCGGAGGCATCCGTCAAGTAGGACTCTTCGTACGCCCTTGTCACACCCTCTATTGAGTCCCGATACCTGTCAATGTTGTCAAACAGGTTCATGTCAAAATTGGGGATTGTTTTTTTCTGTAACAATGCTTGAACAAAAGGGAAATGCCAGGGCGACACATGGTTGTATTCCTTTTCTTGATTTTGCCTGTTAAAAAAATGCTGTTGCGCGACAAGAGTGGTTTCAATGTTAAATTTTCCATTCATGGACATTATGGTGGGTTGTGTGGTGGGTGTCACCCGAGCTCTCTTGTTGTTCCGTACAATTACAAATTCATTTTGTCTCTTGTTATCCGGAGACTCCTGAGGGGTCAGGGCGGACTCAAAAACATTGTCAAAGCTCATTTATTTGTGCAAAATTACTGTTTAAGTAGTCTCGCCATAATTTATTAGAAGTCCATGTCGGGGTTCCGAGGACAGGCGGGGATTGTGATGTTTTTCAGCGACTCGTACAACGCGTGAGGATGCAACGAGGTCTCCACGTCGGCACCCGCCGCCCGCAGTGCACCCGCGACGATTTCCGAACAGAACCATCGGTCGTTTGTGACTCTGGCTCTGCACACGGGGTTCATAAAGTATCCAACATGGTTAAACCCGTCACCAACGTGCTCCTTGCAAAACGACATGGCTTTGTCCACGTTCCACGGACACAAGCGGAAATGCCATTCGTTTCTGGAAAATTTTTTGGGTTCAAAGAAAACATTTCCGTTGTAATGAATGCTGCAGGACTGCCCAATGATTTCATTGTCGTTTGACTGTTCGGCAAAGAGAAGTTCAGTGTGGATCATGGGGCGGTCACTCCCAGATACATAGGCGGCTGCCCTGTTTAACCAGTGGATGTCTTGCAATTCCTGACTTGCCGGAAGGAAACAAATGTACATCTGAAGAGGATCGGGAGCGGTTGTCTCAAACACCGGCATTTTTGTTTAATTACAAACAAATGTAGTTATATAGTCTATTTTTTTATCTGTTGCCAGAGTTCATATCTCTCTTTGTATGTCATGGGCGGGTTCAACTCAATCAATTTAATTTCGTCTTTGAGTGTCTTGACAAACGAGCTCCAGTTGTCCTTGGTGGCATACCGCAGTATCTTGTCTCTCAGGCGTGTTTGGTGGTAGGCGTACCACAAGGAACAGTCCGATCGAAGCACGTCGGTGTGGGAATCTTTGTCAATGTTGAAATGGTCCCCAATCTCCGTCTTGGACTGGTATTTCAAACTTGGAGAATACTCTGTACCACCATAGAACTGGAAATACTCACCAAACGCATTAGGGCACAGTTTGACGTTGCTGTGCGACGAAATTGGGAAATCAATGAAATTTTTGTCGTACAGCCTCTGCCGTTTGACACTGGGGACATCCGGTACACCCAACTCAAAATTGACGTATTTCTGCTCTGATACACGGTTCCATATGATTCTGGCATTCATTTGCGAGGCAATTTGAAAGTAACTGTCGACAATGTTTGGAGTGTTTAGAGTGTCCGGAGGTATGGAAAGGAGAAACCCCGTGTCGTCGACGTCTGTCAACGGGTACGAAACGGTGTACGGTTTCCACGTTTCCGGGTACGTGTCACACGGTCCCCACTGTGGTACGCGCTGTGTGTAGCCCTGCACCCGTGCCAAACCCGAGTCTCGCTGCACACACGTGCAATTATTGTCAATCACCGGTGTGGTCACTGTCTTCCGTTCCAACGACAATATTTTTGCACTCACTTCAGGAGAATCACTGGAAATTAGCCGAAGGTGGTCACAAATGTCTCCGTGCATGGCGGGCGTATACCCATGAGCATGTGCAATGTGGAATATTTGTTCCATCGCAGCGACCTGGACGGACGGTTCTGTGTCAGCACCGACCTCCATCTTCTTCTGCCACGGTACGAATTGGTCCACACTGACGTCGCGGACCAACTTGTGCCCCTCAACCAGCATGTCAGCATCTTTATTTTGAATCAGGTTGGCGACAACACGCACCGACAGTGTCGGATGCCAACATGTACAATTGGAAATTTTTTGTTTCCACGCATCCATTTCCAAATTACCCGGTGGGTATTTATAGTCTTGGGGTCAATGAAATGTTCACCAACCACAAAAAAACCAACCCACTCCACTTCTTTGTACTCTTCGTTGTGGCGGCAGCCCTGGTTTCGTGGATGCTGATTGACACCACGCCATCGGTCCAGTTTAAACATTCCACCAAGTACCACCCCGCCGCTGTTAAATCACTGAACCTGGACGACGCGTACCGCACCAAAATGCAGGCGGTTGCCAAACACATGTCCACTTTCTGTGAACGGGGATCTAACATTGTGTTTGCGCACAACGTCAACTACAAAGGCACACTGCTCGACGACCACATGTTTCACGTCTGTGGTGGCAGGACGTGGATCAATGCCAGAGTGGTCAAAACAGGCACGGAGCAAATCCGATGCAAGGAGGAGTACGCCAACATGTACAAGTCCCGAGTGCAACCAAAACAGATTACAATGCGCGCTGTCAGTGTTGAAACATGGTCGGAACACGAAGTGGAGGCGGAAGGGACGGTGTCCTGCAGGTGGATCCATGCGATAGACATTCTGGAAAACAAGTGGCTATAAATAACCAATCGTACTCCCTACAAGATGAGCTGGTCGGATGCAAAATGGAAGGCGGTCAAAGACTACTGCCCCGATAAATACAGAGACACCTGCTATCGATGTGGGGTCAGGTACGACGTTGTAGACAACATTGGTCGTTTCCAGTGCAGTTTCCACCCTGGCAAGTACGATGGTGAGACCGGGTGGTCGTGCTGCCAGGAGAAAAAACGAAAAGTGCGACACAGAAACTTTCACGGGTTTCTGGATGAAACCAAGCTGTCGTACAAAGAACGTCACACTGGATGCACCCCCTGCGACCACAACGACGGTGATCCTGTATATTTAAACGAACATATCGACCTGACTGCCTACTTGGTGCGGTTCAGTGACCAGATGCGCTCTGTCGGATCGGTCACGGAAAATTACGTAGTTAAACGATCATAAACACAGTCATAAACGCAGTTTGTTGGATGCGTAAATCAATTGTGTTACTCGGTTACTGTTTAAAATTGTAAATGCTCTGGGTAAAAAATCGGACAATGAGTTTTGGTTCGATGACAACTCTCTCAATTCTGTAATTATATCTTTCAGTTCTTGATTCTCCTGTTGCAGAGAGACGGTTTCATTGTCACAAATCAAAGCTCTCATTTGTGTCATCTGCGAACGTAGTTTATTACATTCTTGTACCAGTTCGTCTCGGTGCGATCCTCTTTTTATAGTGGTTGGTGTATGTGGTCTCTGAGCTTGTGGTCGCTGAGCTTGTGGTGTGGACGGTTTCTCTGAGTCTGGGGTCCAATCATACTCCAACATCTTCTTCAACATGTCCGAGTCGTCCAAGTCGTCCAAGTCGTCAAAGTCCGACATTCTTTATTGTACGGTTCAATATATATAGTTTACTTTTTTAACCCAGGCTCAGTTGTATCATTTGTTTTTTCCATCTCCAGTCTACGAGCGGGCGTCCAAATACACCGATGACCAGGCACGTGTAGAACACCCACATTGGAATGACCAAATCAAACAACAAGTACGCACTGGCAAAAGCATGGGGTATAGTGACGGCGGCTTCCATGCTCTGAAAGTATATCAGTTTGTGTGCACCGGACGTGGCGTCGAGTTTGCACTGCCATTCCTTTTCGTGCTTCACTACCCACCAGACACCGTACGTCACGGCGTAGAGACACACCATGGTGTCCACGTAGTAAGGTCTCAGAAACGGTTGTGTTTTATCCACTGCCACCACCACCAGTACAAACCAAGGTATGTTCATTTCTTTGACAACTCTTGTAGTAATAGTGTGTATGTAACAAGTGTACACCCGGACCCCAACATGCACAGTCCGATGAAATAAATGGTCACGTCGGATGGGTCACACATACTATTTATAGCACGGGTGGCTGTATTAGTACTATGATATTTTCCATCCCCAGGTCGACACTGCTTCAGATGTGGAACGATTACAACAACGCTTCGATTTTTTTTATGTGTCGACAAATGATTTCACACAAACTGCTTGCAAACGGAATCGAGTTTACTAAAAACAACAAAAACTTTGTACCACCACTGTCAGTCCAAGACGCGGTCACAGAGTACTGGTATCTGTTTGTCGAAACATTTATTGACCAGGTGACGGCGTTTGGGTTTGCAATGGTCTGCATTGTGGAGGACAGTGCTGGGCGCAAGTACCCACAAGTGGTAGACCCCAATCTGGTCAACGTTTCAGTGGAAATTACCAACGGTGCGAGGTCGTTCATTGTAGAGTCCACAGAACTGAATCCTGACGAAATTCTTATTTACGATCAGTTTGGGTTTCACCCCCACGTTGCGGGGGGAATTGGTATGATCAGTTCACTGGCTTGGAAAGTGAACCCGTACATCAAGTTTCTACACACGTTACGCAGAGACTGTGTGCAAATGGAAAACAACAAAAGCTCCCCGCAATTTTTTTCAGAAGTGTCGGACACGTCCAGAGAACGCCAGGAGGGTGTAGATTTTGACTACTACGCCGACGCCGACGCATCGGAAATCAGTGAGGACATGCAGTACAGTCGAAACAAAGTCAACATTGAGATCCTCAACAAACAGAAACAGTTGTACAACGAACACATGGGCAACAACAACGCTGCCCACAAATTGGACAACATTGTGCAGTTGCCATCCGGACACAGCATTGTACAAACACCTCAAAACACGGGACGCCAGGACATTGTACAAATTCACAAAGTCATGCAAGAAATTATCTGTACCACGTTGGGGGTACCCCGAGCCATGTTGGTTGCCGACGGACAGTACAGCAGCAGTACAGACGGGGTGGAAATGATGTTTGCATCGACACTGAATTGGTGGAGACAACAGATTGAAACTACAATTACAGATTTATACACCAAAATATATTTCACTAAAACTAAACTACATAAAAACATTTACTTGGCAAAACAGAGACAACAGGTAAAACTGGTTTTGCCACTCACAGTAGACGTGGACATTGATAAAGTAACCATGGCGTATGAAATGGGAGTAATCGATTGGGATACTTATTCGTTGGTCGTTGTCAAACAACTGCAACTGCCTGAATCGGGGCGAAACAAATCACCTCCGTTACAGAAGGTCGATCCCTCGGACGTAGTTCCCGTGTCGCACAAACGCAAACGTACCGGAGGGGGAACTGACGCTGGCACTGCTCTGTAGTTGGCTAGACGTAACCATGGCGGACTTGCTGGCACCGCCCTTCAAATTGACTTGCATGACCAAATCGTACTGGTCCATTGCCGTCACTAAATCATTGATACTGACATTGCGGTTGTACAGTTGACGAGATTTCAGATTACCCGACGCGTCCACTTTAACCGCGGGATTTGGTTGAAACAGGTCTTTACCCGCATTGCGAATCTGACTGATCACGTCCATCTGTGCGTTGCTCTTTTCACTGGTAAATTTTTGGGTGGGATTTGGAACAATGTTTAACAAGAAATGTTGGTTGGTTTCGGTAAAGGCAGGGGTCTTGACAAATGACATTATTTACTATCTTTCACCTGGTATTTATACAATCAAAAATCTGATCCTATAACTATTGGCACCACGTATGCAAAAAATGGAAGATCAAACCCGCATTGTCAATCATTTGAAACAGTCCAAATATTTCACCGACGGCGACGTCAAATTCTTACCAAACTTTCAAAAAGATCACGACAACTCATTGCTGTACGGCACCGACATCTTTAAGGGGATGATTGTGACACTTCACCCGGACTACGAAATCACCGCCGCGGACGTGCTGTGGTTACATCCCAACAACGCACAGTGTCGGGCACTCTTTGAGGGTGGAGCCTACCAACAGTGCGAACTGCCACCGATGAACGCCTCGGCAGGGGTCTATCAAACCAGAGATATCGATGCTTTGGGGAACGCGGTCAAAGACACCTACACCATTGTAGACAACCACCTGAATCAGGAATGGAGAGGCTCCGTGCAGTCTATTTATTCCAACAAGTACCAAACTACAGTGCTGAACAAATGCAAAGAAATTGCCACCAACTTTGGATCGGGAAATCTCATATCGGCAAGCTACACCAACATGTTGTTCAAAGGCACCGAAAAATTTCACTATTACAACGCCGCGTACAAAGACCAAGGTCTGGTTTTACACAGCCCACTCGTTGGGTACACACTGGTCAACAACAAGGACCACCCAGCCGACTGGATCGACGAATCCAACCATTTGATCAATTTGGACAGCCAACAGTTGGACAGCATCTATTCCAGATGTGACTGGGAAAGCTGCCGGTTGGTAAACACGTACGCGTTCAAACAAACCATGGGCAACATCTCCGGTCAACATTTCAAACCGGTCAACGTATCTCTGTCCGTCACACCCATTCATAACAAACTGTCGCCACAACAACTGGTCCACATGACTCCCAAATCCATCGACATCCCGGACTACATGGACGTGAACGACCACGTCAGAGAAGACAAAATTAGAATTCCATACACGACAGAGGTTGCTCTAAAACTGTTGGAGTTGAGAAATGAGCATAACATACTAAACATGTACAGTGATGGGAATTTAACACTTCCCAGACACATTATTGAAAAAATTGCTTAGGGAAATTTATATTTGATTAACATCTCGCACACTATTTTGTACTCCTGTTCACCCTCCGTGTTGGCTTGAAACCGGGCTCCAAATTCAGAGAAATTGGTGTACGGAATTTCTTGAATGACGTTCTCGTAAAGCTGATTGATGCAGTTTTTCACAATGTCGGTAGACACCTTGATGTATTTGCCTTCGCGCGTCTGCTCGTGCTCCGGCACCATCCCCAGTTGTTCCCAGTTTTGACTAATAATTTTCATCACCACGTGATCCTGGTCCACGTAGTAGTACGGTTCGTTTGGAAACGGTACGACCCCCTCCCATAACTTGTCCAGAGTGTAGGACCCGTACTTGTCGATGTAGGTATTGTCTACAATGTTTGTGGGTGTGTAAATGACATCGTTCAGGCGCTGCTTCTCAAAGGGTAAAATATTGGCGACGTTTGTGTAACCATCGTTCTCGTGAGCATGGTCTTCGGTCATGTCGTTTGTCTGCTTCGAAAACAACCAACCGGACGAATTCACAATGTTTGGGGTACCCTCGAACAAATTCAAACCAACAGTAACCGGTTGTGGACAGTTGGAGGAGACACTCTTGAGTTGGATCGATTGAATAATGCCCAAGTCCCATTTCTGTGCATGGAACCGGGCTTTTTCGTCGTCAGTCAGGTCCTGACTCATTGCCGGCTTGAACACTGCACTGCCGTTGGTCACGTTGACAATTTTACCCAGTGCCAAGTTCATTCCACTGGTGTTGCACTCCATCACAACTCGCCTGCTCAATTCTTGTGTCATTGGTACAATTTCGTTTTCCAAAGTGTCTTGTAATTTTGTTTCTGCCATTTGTATGAAACGCCACTCTTTATATACTTTATTTTGTCTGATGAAAACATGATACTATTTTGATACTATTTAGGGTCCAACCATGCAAACAAAATGAATTGGAAAGTATATGAAAATGTACCAAACCGTAAAAAATCGGAGCGGGAAGACCGGGAAGACCGAAAGCGCAAAGCGGGTGCAGAACTTGACGAAGAACTTGACGAAGAACTCGAAGACGAACGAAGGCACGTGACACAGGACTACAAAACTCTGGCAAAACGCCTCCGACACGAGAAACCGTCGTACATTGCACTGACCGAACATCTGGCACAAAAAATAGCCAAAGACATCCTGTACCACGAAACCATCATGGAACAGTTTACACAACAACCAGCCTACAGATTCATTATGAACGTGGCGTCGTTCACCAACGACGATGTTAGTAAATTCTGGAGCGACCACGTCAAGACAAACAAACCCACGCAGTACGTGATCGGAGACGATACGAGGGACACGGCAATCGCAGTCGCGAGAGAAAGAGCCGACCAAGATGTCCATCAATGGTGCAAACTGATCAAGATACCCGCACCAGAGGCACCAGAGGCACCCGAGGCACCCAGGACGCCCGGGACACCTCCCAGGTCGGATGCCACACTCATATCCGCGGATACGGTTTCCCCAAGCACAAACACGTCTGTAATTCGGGCTAGTACCACGTCAATGGATTACGCCCGTGCCACGAACGCGATTCAATCGATTTGGGACGGGTTGCAAGGGTTGAAAGAAACCGAGTTTGAAAATATCAAGACTGAAAAACAGTTCTTACGATGGATCAGAACGAAATATAGAAGATATTTAACGCCTAGAGAGCGGAAAGCATTCAAAGAGAGAATTGCACACAGCGACGGCAAAGGCGGTGGCGACGGTAAAACATGGTACTACGATTTCAGAGAACTCCGGTTCACCGAACCACCCGACGGAGTTTCCGAATATCCCAAGAACTGCCACGAAGACCCGTGCGGGTTTGAGTACATCAAACCCTTGCAACCGTACTACAAACAGCGATTTGACTACCACATCCACGCGTACCTGACCAACCACTACGAGGAAAAAATGGCTTACGAAACACAAAAGTGGTACAACAGCAGTCCCGAAACAAATAGAAAAATCTTTTTTGCACCAATTATCTACGGTCACATGAACGAAGTGACGTATGCACTCACACACAGATACGAAAAATTTAAACGTTGCAACCCCGAAGATTTCTACTACAGCAAGGACGCGGTGCTTTTTGCCAAATGTGTCGCGCTGGCTATCAGAGGGTCGCAGGTGCTTTCAGGCAAGAAGTATGGTCTGGACAAAAGTTTCATGCGAATCAATCTGGAAAAACGAAGAGCAATGCACGCCTGGAAACATATCAAAAGACCTCCACCAGTACGGGTGACAACCGTGGCACATTTTCAAAATTTACAACAATTCCAAAAAAAATGATTAGACACAGTGCAAATTCATGGCTGTGCACATCTTGTCCAGGTTTCGGATGCCTCTGTCGACTTCAGGCACCATCCAAGTCAATTTTTCGACAGTGCTTTGCATCTCGGGCAGCACCCCTGTCACATCTCGTAATATTTTACTTATTTCAGGTACGAACACCACCAGAATGATCAGTATGACTGCCAACACAACTGTTTGAAACACCAACATCATCAAAACTATTTTTTCCATACATTGAGTCTCCGGCTCCGACTCCGACTCCGACTCCGTCTCCGTCTCCGTCTCCAAGGTCAACAAAGGTTCGAAACGTTGCATTTCGTTGATAAATATCTGTGGATCAGCCTCGCCATATTATATATACCACACTACACATTAAAAATGAGGTACAATGTGAAGTACGGCAAGACTCGGATGGCACGGGCTCTCAAAATGTATCACAACGAACCACCTGTGGGAGAAAGACTGCCCTCAATCCGTAACTACGACGGTCACCAATTCAATAACAGGTGCGTGTATGTGACGGACGTGCAAAACAACCAAGTGTTTTGCAAAAGTCAAAAATGGTTTCAAAGCCATGAAATATACTGTGTGCACATCCAAAACAACAAAACGGTCTCGTGCACCTGCAAAGATGTACAAATATGCAAACACATGCTCTGTGTTGAAATGAACTATCAAGAACTCCGATCCAGACAAGTGAGAATATTACGATTATGAAAATCACACTATATAATAGCAGGTTGAAGTACATAAAAAATGGGTGATCGATCTCATGAACCCGAAGGTAATCAAAATCCATATGGTCGACGCACTGCAAAACACTGGCATGAAGAAAAAAAAGAGCAACAAGAAAAACGTCGGAGATATGAAAATGATATAAAGGAAACTAGACAACATGAGAAGGATATGTATCAAGAGAAAGTGTATCAAAAGCAGCGGAACGAAGGTCCGAGGCTTAAAAAACATAAACAACATGAACAACATGAACAAGATAAACTAGAGAGAGAGAGACAACTGCAGGATTGGGATAACTTGGCGGAAGTGGAGGAACGGTTGAACCAACAGCAGTGTGGAAACGAACAAGACATTCATAAAAAGGAAGAGACACAACAGCTTGCGCACATGCAGGAACAGTGGAAAGAACAGCAACAGGTGGAGAAAAAGTATAACGATCAACTAGTGGATGGTGGACCATATGGACCAGATGACAATGAGAGAAACAGTGCAGGGGGGGACAGCACCAGCATGTACAGGGGAAACAGGAGCACCAGCAGGTACAGGGGAAACAGGAGCACCAGCAGGTACAGGGGAAACAGGAGGTACAGGGGATACACACCGGTTGCCGAACACAATTTACTTGTACATGGCAAACAGTTTGTAGCTCCGAATAAATTGTAGATTTTCACGTTGGCGTGTGTACAATTGTTAACTCTTCTCCAGGAGATAAATCTCTAGTAGCAAACACACATTTACCCACAACCTCACAACTAGGGTCTAACGAATGGCACATGTACTCCCCCAAACTGTCCAACACGTACTTATCTTTGGACACCATAATCGCACCAGGAACATGTCTGGAAGAATACACCCCCCGGAGTTTAAATATTGGGGAATGTTTAATTTGATTCACACGAGTATGCAGCCTCAATCGATTACGACCAAATCGAACGACCAACATTTTTAATAACCGTCACTGGTTAAATAAGTGCATTTAGAGCAGAGTCGGAGGAGACTTAACGCAACCTCAACACCAAGTGGAGTGTAGCCTCTTTTTGAATGTTGTAGTCTGACAATGTGCGACCGTCCTCCAACTGCTTCCCCGCAAAAATCAACCGTTGCTGGTCGGGCGGAATGCCTTCCTTGTCTTGAATCTTGGCTTTGACGTTTTCGATTGTATCGGTGGGTTCCACATCCAGTGTAATTGTTTTTCCAGTCAATGTCTTTACGAAAATCTGCATCTTTTTTAACACCACTACGTGTCTTATATACTACCCGTAAAAACTTCTCATTTCAGAGTAACTCATCCGAGTGCCTTTCTCCGGATGGACAAACATTTGATTCACTGCCTTGTCCACACCCTGTTCGGACCATACCTTCATAATGTTTGCATTGTGTTTGTTCATATTAGTGTCCTCTGCCTGTATTTGCTCTTTTTGCTCTTTTTTCTCGGTTTGCTTTTTTTGGGACATTTTTTGCACACCCAACAACAACCAACACTCGCCATATCAGGACCAATTGAGATACATAAAATATACAAAAGAGGCAAACAGCATGCAGAACCACAGTGTGGCACACCCTGTCACGGAAACGGCTTGCACCATTGCTGGCACCATTGCTTGCACCATTGAGAAAAACTACAATGATATATATATGCAACAGCGAGTATGAAAATGGATACAGACGAAATGGACCCAGAGTGTCGAGACATTTCAAACGCCGCTCAAAAGGTCTGTGAAATGCTGGCGTCAATGGATTACCTGGAAAACAACTTTAGAGTCATGCTAGCCAGAGAACTCCGCAAGTCACAACAGTCCCACGAAGTCTACGAAGTCTACGAAGAAGTGGTCATCCCCTACATTCTGGAGACAGTTCCCTTTGGGCACGGGTACGCGGATATTGTCATCATGACCAAGGAAGGAGCCATCATCCTAGAGCTAAAAACCACCAAAAAAGACTGCAAACGACAACTGGACAAATACATGAAACACTGGAAGTACAGCAAAGTCAAAAACGGCGTGACGATTAATTTTGTGAACGACTCGGTCACTGCACAGTTCTACACCCGTTGAGTCCTGAGTCACATGCTGATCGGAAACCCCTTGCCGGCATGTAGGCACTCCGCCTCCTTTGACACTTTGTTGCTCACCACTTCCAACTCGTGCTGCAACTCCCGGAACTGGTCGTAGGGCACGTGCGCCCGAAATCCCTCGATGATGTTTGAAATCACGTTCCAGACCTTCTCGTCCCATTTCCAACGCCACACCCTCATGTTCCGAGGTCCCCAACTTATTGCAATGGTACTCTTCAAACCGGAACACGCCATCTCGGCGTACGTCTGTGCCACGTAGTACGCTTTGAACTTGGCGTAGGGTCTGCGCTGCTTTGCGGGGCATTTGATTTCAATAATTCCCTGCTCCTTAATTGCGTCGCCGTCGTAGATAGCGTAGATCCCGTCCGGAGAAGCACCCAAGTAGTCGATCGTGTGCGGAAAAAAAGGAGCTTCCGCCACGTACAAGTCTCCGATTGTCTTGTACTGCTCCAGGAAAAACGACAGAGCAATGTCCTCGTGGGTTTTACCGTACTCCATGTAACCCCGGGCTTCGTCGGAGAACGGTTCTCTCGGTCCATTGTTCCACACCTGCTCCCAGTACGCGTCGTACTCCGCCTTCGAATTGATAAAGTACAGGTTGGTGTATTTAGATCCGGTCAGTCGCCCCTTGCGTTGCTTGAACCACTCCGGGGTGCATTGGACGATGCCGTTCTGCAGGGGGAGAAACCTTGGGTGCTTGCACACGGCGTATCCTTTCTTGTCAAACACAACATGTTGCATTTCTTACAACACACATTTGAGGGTTATAGTCTCGCCATAATAATGACATTATAGAGCAGCGGTCGCTCTTTTATATCTTTTAACCTTTGCGCTATCGCTTATATTACGCTCTACAGTCATCCGACACTCCAAAAATTCTTTCTCAAATTTTTTCCGTCTTTTGGCTTTTCTACGCCTCTCGTCTGTATCAGGACGTCTCCAAAATTTCCAAGGACGATTACCATGGATCCTTTGGTGATACCTTTCGTTGTTTTCAATGTACAACTCCTTACTGTGATGAGCAATGCAATCATCCATACAATTGCCCATTTCATACATAACGGACATATACTTATACAAGCCAAGTCTCTAAAAAAATCACTCCGGTTTTTTTTGGGGGGGTATATAACCTGTTCAGAATTTGTAAAAAATGGCTTCGCAACCCATCGAAACATGGACGGATGTCGTCGCCCTTGCAAACGAGTTGATTCGCACACACAACCTACAAAGTAAACAAGTGCAGTTTATAAACATAGCCCGTACAGCTTGGGACGCCATACGCCATCAACCGATTCGTGGCGAATTTAATATCAAAGAAGAATTAGAAAAACAGGCAATAGCAATGAACAATCAGATACGCAATGCACAGGCATTTGAAGATGCCACTGAGTTTCTGGGAGGACATAATGAGGTTCTTCAGGTTCTGCAAGCAAGGGCGACGGGTAACTGGGAGGGCATCGCTGCAGCGTCCAACCATCGTGTCCGTACAAAAATGTTGGAAATTTTAGACTCCATGAAAAATAAAATTGTGAAAGAATGTCAACTCGACAGTAAAGCCCTGCATGGCATGTACATGCCGACGGGTAGACCGACGGATAAAGAACTGGAGCGTAGAATGCATGCGGTGTTGCATGCGCTGAAGGAACGGTTATGTGATAATTTCACGAAGGACGATGTAAAGAAAGCATTAAACATCATTGTGACAGCGGATGTAGAATCTCATAAAATAAGGTTTTAAAAATGTACTCAAGTGTATCCAAAAATGTACACTACACCGGGGGTCGTGGGCATGCCCAGCAGCGGGTTGTCGGGCTTCAGAGGCACGATGTGCGCTGCACCACCGGGCAACAGGCTGAGCACCTCCCGTGTACAACCCTTGTACAGAAAGAACGCCGAACCATTTTGTGCACAGGCGTAAATGTCTTTCAGTTTGGGGTGCGTGGACAAACTGCGTTGGATTTCGTCGTACGAAGCGTCGGACGTTTCTGTCGCCTTGAACGTGTACATTTAGAACACCGCCGATCTGCTTATAGGTCAGACAACCACAAATTCAATCCACGAACACACGATTGCGGATACAATGGTGTCCGAGATGTAGTGTTGTTTGCCCAGCACCAGCAGCACTGCCTCCAGCGGTACCATTATCCAGCGCCAGTACGAACGGGTTAATAAAAATACAATCCCGGTGTGCCCGCTGAACATCATGTCGGCACAGATCCCCGCAGACATCACTTCCAAAAAACTCTTGTCCACACACCCGTCAATGTACGCCGGACCCGGTACTATGGTCACAAACTGAATGAGACCCTTCAAAAAATACATCAGAGCCAGACGCCGGATGTCCACTGCTCGACAACCCTGCATTATATAAACAATAGTTACTAAAATAGGAATCAAGTTGGCTGCAGCGGTCACCACGAGCTCGACCTCGTCGGGAAGAGACACCGTGACAAAGTCGTGCACCCGATGATCAATGCGCGTATTGGTGTACTGCACCGACACAAAATACAACACCAGGACACCCACAAACACAAGTGCAGCATAAACAAAATCTTTGCACGTGTCCTTTTTTTTGACAAAATCAAACATGTCCATTTTCCACATATTCCGACCTTATATATACACGTGTATTGCATCGCTCGAGTCACCGTTTATTTCCACATCTGCCAAAGTCGTGACCACTTCGGGGTCAAACATGTAAGCTACCCAATTGCCGTTGATTTTGGAGTCGATCAAAGCCACCGGAGTCTGCTCCAACACCTCTACCCCGTTAACGACCATTGTAAACTGGGTATGTTTTTTGGTAGTCACCCACACAATGCCCTTGTGCTTTGCGGGCAAAAACTCCTTGGTAGTTCGATGCATCGTCATTTTGCACGAGGGGCGCGCGTCGCGTACTCGGACAGTGTGAGCAGCCTTCACCGACATGGTACCACCAAACCCAGGAATTCTGACAAAGGGCACACCACCCACCTCGTAAATGTACTCTTTGCACGTGTTGCTCGTGCTTATCATCATGGTCCCGGTCGAATATTTGCTGCTGCACGTAAACACACCCCTGGTCGACACACAGTCTACTTTTTGTATGCGTCGTAACATTTTACCCTGTTGCATGTTTGACAACAGTAAAAATACAACTACCAGGGCACACATGACAATGATCACCGTCTGGTATCGGATCAAAAAACGAGGCATCTTGGTCTTTGTCCATCCAGGGGTTTGCTTAGTGGAGGAGTTGGAGGAGTTGGAGGAGTTGGAGGAGTTGGGTGCACGTGCCAGTAACATTTGAGGGATTTTAGGAGTTCTGCCCAGTTTTTGGCTGACCTGTTTAGACACTTGAATACCAACAAGGTTCAGCTTGGGCAGCCGGATGGCACTCATTTACATGTACATCGCAATGGTTATAGGCTACACAGTCTCTTATTGATTGTGGTTTCAGAGTACAGCGAACTACATTTAAAACAACGAGGAAACACAAACTTGGAGCGACATTCCCCGTGCAAATACCAGGTCGAACAGGCGCAGGACAACACGCACAGCTCCACTTTCTCGTCAGCCTTAAACAAATCCCTCTCGCAGTAAAAACAAGGAGTGCTTACACGGACACGTACAGCCGGGGCGACGGGGCGTTCCGGCAACGCCTCCGACAGGCGATCGCAGTAGTTTTTGGGACCACCGTTGCTTCCCCACCAACGTGCCCCCTCTTTGCTCTCGTACGCGTACCAACACTCCGGGCTCTGCCACCAATCACACACCTGTTTCACGACGGGTGCATCGCATTCCAACAACAGCGTATCCGCGTGCTCTTTGTATTCTTGCGCACTCTTGCCGGGCACAAACCCTAACATTTCTCCACACCCACAATCAATCGAGCTGTCTCGCCATACTCGGCGGGCGTCGACTTGGGTTTGCAGCGCTCGGAACAGCTGATGCAGCCTTCGTGCAAAAACCCTACCACCGTCACTAGCAGGAGGAAAATGACAATGCTCAGGACCAATGCATACATGTTCAGCGCCGTCAGCTCCAACACCGATATTCGGACGTACGCTTCTTCAATCAACATGTTTATGGGAGGGGCTGAACGGGCAGACATATTTACACAATACAAGAAGGCTTAAATAAGAATGTATTTTTATAGTGGATTTACTCGGTTCTCACTCTCTTTGCCTCCGGTTCGTCACCGTCGTCACCGTCGACAAACGCTGGAAGAACCGCTGACTCGTACGAACGTTTGTTGGCTTTGGGACGCCACACAATAATAATGTCCTTGTCCAACGACAGTGTAGTGCCGTACATGCTGGGCGCCGTGAAAAACTGAGGACGGGCTCGGCACTGGACCAAGGTGCCCTTTTGCAAGTAATCCCCCACTTCTACCTCGTGGTACTTGCCTTCAAAATCAATTTTGTGAAACACCGGAGGGTAGCGACCCTTGACGCCCGCTTCGTACGAAGTGACTTTCCGTTTCATGACAACCACCTCTCGGGTACCGTCTTCAAATTCCTTTTCAGCAATGCCACCACAGTGCGCGTTTTCCAAATAAATCTCCGCCGCGCGCTCCTCGACATTGTCGACGTTCTCCTTTTTGGCTCGGGCACGAGCTTTGGTGGCAAACGCACAGGATCCCGCACCCTTCTTAGGCAAATTGTGGAAAGCATGCAACACGAGACTTGCGTGGTACGCGCGGAGCTTGGCAATGGTCGTCGTCTGGTCGTCGACCAACCGTGGCATCTGTCGAGCCACTACATCGGGCACCCCGGACACCAGGGACACGGACATCTTGCCGTCTTCCAGGTTTTTTCCAAACTTTTCGGCGTCGCCGTTTTCACTAAATTCCGTGAATCGGGTCAACAGCGGAGCCACCGTCAAGTAGGCAGGAATCTCGGTGTCTTTGATGACCAGCGACACTTTGTATCGTTTTTCGGTCTTGTTGCCCTTGCTCACTTGGTACGTCGAAATCTTGGGTTCCATGTTGGCTTCCATAATGTTGTTCATGGTTTTGGGGTTGGTGGCTTGTTGTTCTTGTTGTTGGGCATTCATTGTGGCTTGCATATTTTTTTTGTGGAGACATTGCAATCCAAGTGGCTCGCCATATTTCAAGGCTTAAAATGTGTGGCAAAACTGGCGTAGCTCGAGATCCCACAAGTATCGTGTCCTCGGGAAATTTTGGCGTACCCACCCTCTCCCCACTTCGTACCCCAGGAATTCTTGACGATCCAAAACGCAGGAGTGTACCCCACCACCACCACGGCGTGGTTGGGGACTTTGTTGCACTCCTCCGGCTGAATCACACCCGACCGGTACGTCAGGAAACGAGAACTGGTCGAGTCGATGCCCACCGGAATCGGTCCGTACTGGTACACGGCGGCAGCCAAATGAGGCTCCACGTCGCCGCCCTCCAAATCGGAAATCACCACGTAATCGTCCACCTCCAACCCGGTCAGCCCGTCGCAGGAGTCACCGTAGTACGGACCACCCCATTCAAACACGTTCTCCATCAAACCACCCTTGCATCCCAAAGCACCGGGCGCACAGTCCATCAACGTCTGGTAGGACACCGGGGGGGAGTTGTGCCGTTCGGTCCAATAATTAATCTGCTCGGCGGCGGTAATCGCAAAACATGAATTGCAGTGCCCCTGGTCAAGCACCTCCTGTCGAGGGCGCACATCGTACTCTTCCGGGATTTCAACCATGTGCAAACCTTGCAGGAGCCGTCTGTTGTGCGAGGGTGGTATTTTCAATGGGGGTGACGGCTCCACAAACGCTCTGCTGTGCAGCAGAGCACCCGAATGTCCCTTGGCAAACTCGTAGTGGGGCTGCACTCGGTTGTACAAGTCACTGAGCTCGGACGCGTTGCGCGTCAAAGACATCGTCAAAGACATCGCATGAGACAAAAACCACGGCGGTAACATTTTTTGAAACGACACCCACATACTTATACCCACTTATACACCGGGGTGAAATTGTTTCAAATTGTTTGAGTATTTATACGCACAGACCGTGTGTCAACAATGTTGCACATTGTATTGGGGTATGGTCTGTTTATTGTCGCCGCAGTTCTGTCGATAGTGAACGAATCCAACCAGGACGACTGGCTGTCGTTACTCACTAACGGCGCCATTGGACTCACCGCGTTCTACGCCTACACCGTGCACAGAACGGACATCAGCATCATTGGGTTCTTTACCATGTGCACCAGTCTGGTGTGGCATTCGTCTTCCCACTACGGTCTGTTTGATCAATTTGCATCCAGGTACCTGGCTTACTACGCCTTTGGCACCACGATAATGGAGCCCACTGTCATAGGTCCGCCCGCCATGTTTCTCAGTGTCCTGTTCACCTACTACGAACAGTTTGAAGAACTGTACATGGCAGTTCCGATCATTATCATGTTTGCCCTCTACAAAGCAGTCAAACACACAATAGGTATTCGGTTCATTGCTGCAATTGTGGTTGCAGGGGCAGCAATGTACTGCAAACGGCTCGTGACCTGGCACAGCCTGTGGCACGTGGGTGCGTCGATATCGGTCGCACTTCTGTGCACCGAAACACCCCCCAAAACACCCCTGAAGTTGGCAACACCCATAAATGAAAAAATACAACTTCGGTTCTGATCCTATATATAACACACAAATCTCTCAACAAATGAACGCGGGTGAGATTGCCGTCATTGCCTGGGGAATGGTAGGATTTGTAGGGATCATTGTCTTCGCACTGGTCGTCGTCAAGAAACAAGTAGACATTAAGATCCACGGGGCACCG
>TARA_B110000285_G_scaffold80926_1_pt1 | contig 21693 bp, 15 predicted proteins | sample TARA_B110000285 | Tara Oceans TARA_B110000285 (sample SAMEA4397756) | marine metagenome | biome: Polar Biome; feature: [SRF] surface water layer (ENVO:00010504); material: water (ENVO:00002006), including particulate matter (ENVO:01000060) such as... | depth 5 m
GACTCCTTGTTTTTCGATGCAGAAGGAATGACCATTTACAAGGATTCAATATGGGTGTTTACGAAAGACAGATCGACATCACCAAATGGATATAGTAGGATATATAAAATCCCAACAACACCAGGGTCGTATACCGTTTATAAGTCAGAACAGGCGTATATAGGAAAAAATGGATGGTTAACGGATGGAGTTACAGCTGTTGATGTCTATGAAGATCATTTTTATATCCTTACCTACAATCGCTATATCATTAAGAAATATACCGATGGTAAGTTCACAAACGTGTCCTCGTTTAAATTTAATTTCATGGGACAGCGTGAATCGATTGTAGTTCTAAACAAACAGTCTATTTTTGTAGCAGATGAACAGAACCCATTAACGGGCTCGATGAAACTCTATAAGATAAAGCCATAGGTGATAAAAATTAACCAGTACGAAGCAGTAATTTTTGATATGGACGGTGTTCTGATTGATTCAGAGCCGTTATGGAAGATAGCAATGGAGGAGGCATTTAATTCCGTGGGGTGCATGATCACCAAAAAGGACTTTCAAAAAACCGTCGGATTAAGAATTGATGAGGTTGTCGAGTTTTGGTATAAAAAAATGCAATGGAAAGACCTTTCGGCTAAGGATGTTGAAGGATTAATTATACAAAAAATGGTGCGCTTGATTCAAGAAAATGGAGGTCCATTGGTTGGAGTAATCGATACGATTGCCTTTTTGAAATCACAGGGAATTAAAATTGGCTTGGCAACATCATCGTACAATGTTTTGATTAGCGCTGTTCTGGAGTCACTTGGAATCACAGACGCATTTGATGTTATAAATTCCGCCGAAGATGAAGACCATGGCAAGCCTCATCCTGCTGTTTACCTAACGGTTGCCAATAAACTGAAGGTTGACCCAATCAAATGTTTGGTGATTGAAGACTCGTTGAATGGAGTAATTGCAGGTATGGCTGCTAAGATGAATGTGGTGTGTATTCCAGAAAAAACGCACAACCCGGAACGAAAACTGCAGCTTGCTCATTATCTTTTCGAGGACATGGCCCTGTTTTTAGAACACATAAAAAGCAACTCATAGAATGATAAAATACAACCCTAAGAACTGGTTTAAGCTAATTTTTGCCTTGCACAAGAGCGACACGATGCGGATGCTTTGGAAAGAGATTTTGTATATAGGTGCGTTTTCGGCCTTATTGTCTTTCTTAATAATTGAATATGCTACAAACACGAAGCCGTTGCACGATTTGGTTTCTGTGTATTCGCTTGTTGGTTTTGTGATTTCCCTTTTGCTTGTTTTTAGAACCAACACGGCGTATGATCGTTGGTGGGAAGGAAGAAAAAAATGGGGGTGTTTAGTAAATGACACACGAAACTTAGCAATCAAAATTTCGGCGATTGTGCCCAAGGGAGAATCAAGGGATTTTTTCTGTAAGTCAATTCCCAACTTCGTTTTCGCGTCAAAGGAACACTTGCGCAAAGGTGTTCATCTTACTGAATTGGAGCTTACAGCGGAAGAATTTAAAGTATTTGAAAAGAAGGTACATGTACCAAACGTAATCAGTCTTCAAATGTATCAGAAACTGCAAGAGCTGAAATCTGACGGTAAAGTCTCGGAGGTCGAGTACTTGGCGATTGATAATAATTTAAACGCTCTACTGGACAGTCTTGGCGCATGTGAGCGAATTAGAAACACACCAATTCCATTCTCGTACAGTCTCTTTTTAAAGAAGTTTATCTTTATTTTCGTCACAACGATTCCACTGGCGTTTATCCCTTCGTTTGGGTATTATTCAATTATAATCGCAATGTTCTTGTTCTACGTTTTGGTTTCAATGGAAGTTTTGGCAGAGGAAATCGAAGAGCCTTTCGGAGATGATGACAACGATTTACCAACAGATCAGCTTTGCGTAAAAATTAGAGAAAACGTTAGGGAAATTTTCCAAGTTCACTAGGTCAGCACCTTTTCGTAACAGTCAAATTGAGAAGGAGTAATTAAGGCCAAGGCTTTTTCTGCTTTGGTCGGTTTGCGTTCTTCAAAGCTCATTGAGTTCAAGAAAATATAACCTTGTCTTCTGTACCATTCATCCAATTGTATTTTCTGCGGTAAGTCAACATTTGAAGGGCGCAAAATCTCAATTTTCATAAATTTTGCGTTTTTAGAAACTGCGTGTTTTTCAACTTTTTCTATTAGTTTTCGTCCAATTCCGAGTCCTTTTCGTTCAAAATCGGCACTTAATAGCCCAAAACCGAAAGATTCGTCGTCCAGCCTAGAAACGTGAATACTTCCAACGATTTCTTTTTCAAGCCGTGCTAGATAAACTTCATTTGCAGCAATTAGCACCTTGAACTCTTCCAAAGAAAGACGGCTGTAATTGTCTCCCCACATTTCTTTTTCCGTGATCGCATAAGCATGAACTAGAAGCGCGTGCGTTCTGTTCAAATCGTCTGTGCTCAATAAATGCGTGTTGGCTAATTCAATTGTAATCATTAGTTGCAAAGGTTTAAAATGATTTCGAATACCAAAACAAAAAGCTCGTTTTTTATTGACTAGCGTTCAATGTATTCAACAGAAATAGCTAAGCATTGTAGTTCAATATTATCGATGTGGTAGCTTCCTTTCTCTTGGTTCCAAATATAATATTTTAGGGTTTCAGAGTTAAGCCTTTTTGGAAGCTTGGCCAATAAATGGAGTTTCTTCCAGCCACCTTGACTTTTTTCTATTTGATCAGAGGCCTTATAAAACGCGACTGTTCCCTCCCCAGTTAAAACGATTCTCAACTCGCTATCGGTTTTCACCCAAGCAGAAATATAGACACTATTTGCGCCCTTAGGAACGTTGAATGTTTTCTGCATTGCAAAGGGTTGACCGCCAAAAAACAAGGCTTTATTTCCTTTGAAGAATTCCTTCTTTTGAACAAATGGAAAGTACGAGGACTCCGGGTTTAATTTTTCAAACCCATTTATGCAAGAATACAATGTATCGATGGCACTAACACTGACAACATCACGTCCTAGAAGGGCTTTTTCCAAATGAGGCGGCTCAAAATAGAGACCTGCGAGCTGTGAATGTTCTGTTCGTCCAAAGGAATGCCAATAGGAATCTTTGGACATCCAGCCCCAGTGGATAATTCCTTTTTCGTATTGATACGTTTGAAAAACATTGAATACAATGAGGGTGAGAACCAAAACATTTAACCCTACTCTGACAGCAATGTTTTTACTTAATACAAAAGAAATGAATGCACACAAGGGAACCGCCAAAATGGGGTACAAATTGATAAACGCTCGATTTCCAAACCCAACATACCACCAACACCACCAAGATGAAATCACATAGAAATACATTAAAAAGGCAAAAGGAGAAAACCATGTAAATTGCTTTGAATAGCGCTTTATAAAGAAGAAGCCAACAAGAGATAGAAGCATGATCGGGCTGTACACCAACCAGCCATTTCGATAGCTAAACACAGAGTCAAATAAATGCGGATGCAGAAAGAAAAAGCCTTCTTTGGTGTAAGAATAATAGATAAAACTTCCGAAGATGTGTTTGAAATAGACCAGTTGAGGCGAGATCATTAACAGGAAAAGGCCCAGAAAAACAAAAGCCTGCTTTTTATAGTTCCAAATCAATTTTAACCGACCAATCAAACCCTTGAGTGAATTGACGTTGAACAATAAAATAAATGAAAGAAACAGGATGTCGATTGGGCGAATAAGAAACATCAGGCCGCCAGTAATTCCAATCCAAATTACCCATTTAAATCGAGGAGTATCAAGCCATTTTACCGAGTTGTACATGAAAACTGAAAGCAACGCAAAACTATAGGCGTGCGATTGGGTTAATAGTCCCGTTTCGAATTCAAAGAGGTTTGTTCCAAGGAATAAAATTAAGAGGCAAATGGAAACGGCTCTGTCCTCAAAGTACAGGAGTAAAAATTTACTTAGGAATAGGATCGAAATAAAAAGATAGAAAATGGAACTAACGATCAATCCGATTTTATATGGGGAACTGAAGCCGTCTGCTTTTTTGCCTAAAGGCTCGGCAAGCGCATGAGAAACGAGAAAGAAAGGAGTGTACATAATTGACATCCCGCAGGTGAACTTGATGTATTTTTTTCCGTTTTTGTCTTTCATTACCCAAACCTCATGCCCCCGTTCAATTTTGTAAACTTCGTGGTTTTCAAACTTGAGGTCGTTGTGAATAAAAAGTGCGGGTAAATAGGCATAATAACCCCTAACATCAGAACTAATAACGGCGTTGTCCTTGTTCCATTTTTCTTGAGAAACAATGGTAAATACTATCGCCAACAGGATAAAGGCACCTGTAATTTTCGTTAATGAATTTGTCTTTAGAAAGCCCATGATTGATCGCTAATTTAGAGATAATCAAGGGGAAAAGAAAGGGGGTTTGCGAAAGGTCTACTCTGCTGCGTATGGGGAGGTGAAAGCTTCTTTGAATTGCTCCCACGTTAAAGAAGGGCTTTCTTCGAATTCATTGATAAATTCGAGAATCGGCAACAAATCTTCTTTACTAATTGCACCTTAGAATTAATGCCCTCCAATATTATGTTGTTGATTTTGCTTTCGTTGTAATTGTTAATTCCTGTCCAATGGCTTTTTATCATTTTCACCGTTTTTAAGAATGGCTTAAGATTAGTGGTTTCCGCATAGTCACACCAAAAAGCACAGGAATATTGTGGCTCAACTTCCCATTGTTCGTCCAGAATAAGCCTGGGTGTCTGACATCACCTGTATTGGCAGCCTTACCAACTCAACGTGCCTGGCCTTGGTTATGGATGCGTATTCAAAAAAATCATTGGACATGACGTCTCAAACAGTCTCTGTATAACGGGTTATAACATCATGATAGGAACACTATGGAGCACTATCAAACGCTCTCGACCCTAAGGAGGAGTATTTCTTTCACCCATCTATCATTTCTACAAGAATTGCATTGTCTTTAGTTTGTCACGTTAGAAAACCAATAAGTCACGTTGGGAAAATTGGGGGTTTTATTGGTTTGAAGTCACCGTAACTTTATGGCATAAACTTAAACGATATGAAAAATACACTAATTATTTTTGCGCTAATGGTTATAGGTTCACCTTCTTTGTTTGCTGGATCCAATTCAATATCTTCTAATGATCCTGTTGATCTTCAGTCTTCATCCAAGAGAGACAGTATTGTTGATTTGTCTTGCCGTATGTTGGACAAGAACATCTATTTTAAGCTTAAAATGATGAACGAATCTAGGGACGGCTACTATTCAATGGTAAGAGAGTTCAAAAATGGAACATTCGAATCCGTTGATATTCGTCAAATGGTTGCAAATGAAATCAATCAACCAATCTTGTATTGCTTTGTAGATAAAGAAGTGCCCGGCGTTGATTTTACGTATGTACTGATCCGTATTTCAGACAGCACGCAAGAAGTTAAGCGATGGAACTATTGTGCCGAAACAGGTGTGATTTGTCCAGAGCACAGGAGTACTTTACTCGCTGTACATCGCTAGAGACCCTCAAACTTCATTGGGATGGGGGTGAAAACAATTGTATAATCCCTACCTTTGACCATTCAATATTTAATCTATTTTGGTCTACTAACCTAAAAACAAGCTCCCACATTGGTAATTTTTGTCCCATTATAGGAAAAAGGGTGGTGGTGGTTGCATAATATAATCACTAGCAATAAGACGTTTACAGCCTTGGCGTTATTCTTGTGAGTTTCTGACCGGTAAAGACTGCACTAGATACAAATAATGCGTACTGCATGGTGAATTATTTAAATTTAAAAACGGATTACAAAAAAATAATCACCCTAACTGATAATCCAAACTAAAAGACAGGACAGATTTAGGAAGGTTCAACGATAAATATTTAGAATTACTATGAATGTCGGAGAAGTATTCCTCAAAGTGATTCGGATTTAGAGCAAAAGATAAAAGGTTTCGTTTTTACAAAATTTATAGAAATGGTAGATTCTTATATTCATGTGGAAGTTTTGAACTTACACCCTGGCGCTGAACTCCAGCATTTTAAACACAATAGAATTCTTGGTAATCAAATGATAATGAGTTATATGTATGAACGATGGATGTCAGGTTTTGGGCATGAGCTTATCTTAGGTTGTTCTAAGAGCTTTGGTAGAACTCCTGAAATTATTACTGAGAAAATGAGTGAAGATGAAGTTAACCTTAAAATCAAACGCTTTGACTGATAGAGAGGCATTTGAGCGGATAATGGAAGAAAAAAGTCAAGAATTGTTTGGTTTAAACAAAAGATTTCTCTCCCTGAACTCTGAATTGGAAGAGTATCAACTTAAACATGAGCGTTTAGTTGATGAATGGAATGGAAAAAAAGTCCAAATTAGTAATCAATTAGATGCATTTAATAAATCGAATATCACCATTGAGATAGATTTTGACAGAATTATTTTAGACGTAAATGGCAATTTCTCTAAAATTTTCGGGTATTCAAAAAGTGAAATCATTGGAAAAAGGTATGATACTTTAATTAACCATTCTTCAAATCAAAGAGAAGCGCAGGATTTGTTATGGGATAGTTTACGAAATGGGCTTAGTCAAGAAGGGGAATTTTTACGGTTAAGTAAAACAGGAGAGGACATTTGGCTTTCTGGAAGTTATTCAGTCATTCTAGATTCTGAGGGGACTCCTTCTAGAGTTATGAAAATTGCAACGGACATTACTAAAGCTAAAAACCAGCAATTTGAATTAAAGCAACAAATTGATGCCGTTAACGAATCGGCGGTCGTTTATGAAACGGATTCCATGGGTAATGTTACTTTTTCCAATGATCTTTTTTGTGAAATTTCAGGATACTCGAGTGAAGAACTGATAGGGCAGAATTATTCCGATATTATGTGGCAGGCGATTAGATTAGGAGAGGTATGGTCGGGATCAATAATAAATAAGAGTAAAACCAATTCGGATTATTGGTTGGACATCACGATTGTTCCATTTAAAAACACAAAAGGCGAAATCTACAAATACGTAACGATTGGAAGTGAAACAACTCGTCAGAGAAAGCTTGAGATAGAATTAAGTATTCAAACTGACAAGCTCCAATTTCAAGAAGAGAAATTGCAAAAAGCCAATCTAGAGCTACATGGAAACGCCCTAAAACTGAAACAATCTGAAAATAGACTAAAGGATCAGCAGCAGGAACTTATTAAAACCAATATAGATTTATTCAATAGCAGTAAATTATTGAAAGAAAGGGATCAAAGCCTTAAGGATAAAAACCAAGAATTAATGCGGATTTCACAAGAACTCTTCGGTAAAGCCGAAGAACTTGAATTGACTAATAAATACAAGTCAGAATTTCTAGCCAATATCAGTCACGAATTTCGCACACCGTTAAATTCAATGATTTTATTAAGTCAATTATTAGCAGAAAACACAAATGATAAATTAGACAACGACCAACGTGATTATGCTGCAGTAATAAACAGCTCAGGCCATGCTCTATTGAAACTAATGGAAGAGATCTTGGATTTTTCAAAAATTGAGTCGGGTAAATTTCATGTTGTATTGGATACGATTGATCTTGAATCATGGTTAAATTCCATGGCAAATATGTTTCAACCACTAGCACAGAAACAAGGTGTAGGTTTTTCGATAGAGAAAATTGGAAATATTCCAAAGAACATTATTTCTGATGAGGGGCGTTTGGAACAAGCGATAAGAAACCTAATGTCCAACGCGTATAAATTCACAGAAAATGGACACATCAAAATTATTGTAAGATTGCCAAATAAAAAAGAGATAAATGACTCAAATATTATCGAGTCTAATTTTATTATTTTTGAAATTATCGACAGTGGTATAGGGATCGAGAAGGAGAAGCAGGCATTGATTTTTGAAGCGTTTCATCAAGCTGACGGCTCAATACAAAGAAAACATGGAGGCATAGGATTAGGGCTTTCAATAAGCCAGGAAATTGCTCAATTACTTGGCGGGGAACTTACTCTGGAGAGTACATTTGGTGAGGGAAGTATCTTCAAACTAGCCATTCCAAATAATCCCCAAGGCGTTATTCCGAAAGTCTCAGGCCAGGATACATCGTTGGATTCTTTTGAACAAAACAATAATACTACTGACGATTCCAACGGAGCTGTGCTTGACCATGAAAAAGGAGAATCGTCGAACACCTACTTTCAAAGTTTACTGGAACAAATTAAAATAGACTCAGGGATAAAACCCTCAAAATAATGTGTAAAAATCAAACGCCTTGACTGATAAGAAAATATTGAATAAAATAATTGATCAGGAACGATCTACAATAAATGACACTGAGACTCTTATTCAGAGCAAAAGACAGGAATTATTTGCCTTAAACAAAACGTTTGACACAGTTAAATCTGATTTGGAAAACAGTCAACTTCAAAAGGAGGCATTACAAATAGCCTATGTTGAGCTTCAAGAAAAAGTGTTAAAACTGAAAACCTCAGAAGAGACATTAAAAAATCAACATGAGGAACTTATTCAAAGTCATCAAGAGTCAGTGAAAAGCAGTCAATTATTGTTAGAAAAAAATAGATCTATCGGTGATAAGAAGGAAGAATTAGAAGCCACATTGGAAGAACTCCAGCGTAAAGCTGAAGAGCTGGCCTTGACGAGTAGATACAAGTCAGAATTCCTAGCTAATATGAGCCATGAATTGCGAACACCTTTAAACGCAATTCTTTTATTAAGCAACTTATTATCAGAGGATCATTATGGTAACTTAAATGAAGAGCAAATCGAGTTTGCGTCCGTAATAAAAGGTTCAGGCAACAGTCTTTTGACCCTTATCGATGAGATCTTGGATCTCGCTACAATTGAGTCGGGTAAAATGCCAATCGAATTGGTTACTGTTGATTTTGAATCGTGTTGTAATTCCATTAAAAGTATGTTTGAACCTTTAGCAAAGGAAAAAAGCTTGAGTTTTTCAATACTAAAAAATGTAAATGTTACAATGAATATTGTTTCTGATCAGGGGCGTCTCGAACAAGTCCTTAAAAACTTCATATCCAATTCATTTAAATTCACAGAAAAAGGAAGCGTAAACATTTCGATAAGGTTACCAAATGAAAAAGAAATAAAGGATTTAAAAATTGACGGGTCAGATTTTATCGTTTTTGAAGTTATTGATACAGGCATAGGAATCGCTAAGGATAAACAGGCATTGATTTTTGAAGCGTTTAATCAAGCCGAAGGCTCCATACAAAGAAAATATGGAGGCACAGGACTAGGGCTTTCAATAAGTCGGGAAATTGCTCAATTACTAGGTGGAGAAATAGTATTAGAGAGCAAATTAGGTAAGGGAAGCACATTCAAATTGATCATTCCTCAGGATTCCTCTAAGGTTATTCCTAAAGTCTCAAATCAGGATGAATTGTTGGATGCTTCAGGAAAAAACACCAAGATAAATACTCCTGTCGATATACATTTAGTCGCTTATACGCCTGATGAGGTGGGAGATGATCGACTGACGATAAGAGAGAACGATAAAGTAATTTTAATTGTAGATGACGACCCAATATTTGCAAAGTCCTTGATGAAATATATGCGATTACGAGGGTATAAAGTTGTTATTGCTGTTAGTGGCCGTACCGCATGTAAATATGCAATTGAATATCAACCGACTGGAATTCTTCTCGACATAATGTTACCCGTCAAAAGTGGATGGACGGTAATGGATGAGCTCAAAAAGAACAAGAAAACCAAAAACATTCCAGTTCACGTCATGTCATCTTTAAAAATTAAAGAGAAGACAGCTAGAGAATCTGGCGCGATAAGCTTTATGGAAAAACCGTTAGCTCAAAAGGAGCTTGGAACTATGCTTAGCAGAATTAAAAAAATCAATTCAGAAAAGAAGAAGAATGTTCTTTTAATCAATGATAATAAGGCAAGCCTAGAGGTGACGAAGAGTTTTCTTGATAGTGATTTGATACAGTTTTCTTTCGCAGGAACGGTCAAAGAGGCAATTGCGATCTTATTGAAAGAGGAAATAGATTGCATAGTACTTGATATGCTTTCCTTAGGTTCGATAGCTTTTCAAGTGTTGGAAAGCATAAAGAATGAACGAATGTCAATACCGATAATTATTTACACTGGAAAGTCGATATCCGAAGTCGAAGAGGAAAACATCAAAAAGTCTACAAGCACCTTTGTCATGAAAACGGCCAAAAATTTCAAGCAATTATCAAGCGCAGTATCACTATTTTTACATATAGATAATGAAAAAAACAGCAACAGACAACATAATCAACTTTACATGGAGGACCCAACTCTTACCGATAAAAAAGTGTTGATAATAGGTGATGATGCAAGAACTATTTTTTCGACAATCAACTTACTCGAGTCTTACAAGATGAAAGTAGATTCTGCGAGTGGTGGAGTTGAGTGTATAGAGATTCATAAGAAATCTTCGAATTTCGATTTGATTATTGTCGATATGATGTTGCCGAACAAAGACGGATATCAAGCGATCGTAGAAATTAGAACAGATCTTAATATGAAATCACTTCCGATTATTGGAATTACGGATTTTGAAATGCCTGCTGAACTTGCTGAATCTATGACGGACGGCGCAAATGCCTACATAGGCAAACCTCTAGATGAAGACAAGCTGATTTCATTAGTAAGAATCTGGTTAAATAAAATCTGAATAAATGTTGAACAGAAAAACTGTAGTTATTGTTGATGATAATTTAGCTAATATTTTCGCATTAAAGGCGGTGCTAAAGCCCTTTGGTTGTAATATTTTGACGGCAGTTAACGGAAGAGAATGTCTTGATGTACTAAAGAAATCATCACAAGTTGACATCATTTTACTCGATATGATGATGCCTGTAATGGATGGTTATGAGACAATTAAAGAGATTCGAAATAACCCAGTAACATGCCACATCCCAATTGTTTCGTTAACTGCGCAAGCGATGGAAACTGACGTAAAAAGATGTTTAAATGCCGGGGCGAATGGTTACTGCTCTAAACCAATTAATATCGACAACCTTATGAAGATTATGTCTTCTGTTCTCTTATAATCAATTAAAACACGAAACACTACACGACGAATATAAAGGAAAAAGAAGCTGGCAATGCTCAAACTGAAACACTCTACTCCATAGATATACTTAATTATTTAATACGGTATTTTGTTTCTCATTCCTATAAGTTTAGTTTTTAATGAAGTTTAACAATCATAAATTAAAGGTAATGAACGAAATATATAATCATAAAATTCTCATTGTCGATGACTTAAAAGCGAATTTATTCGCTCTTTCAGCTCTTTTAAAGAATGCCAAATTTGACTGCGACTCTGCTCTCTCAGGAAATGAAGCGCTCAAACTTCTCTTAAAAAATGATTATGGACTAATTATCCTTGATGTTCAAATGCCTGATATGAGCGGGTTTGATTTAGCGGAACTGATCAAAGGCAATAGTAAAACCGAAGACACGCCGATTATATTTCTGTCGGCAATAGCTATCCAAAGAGGATTTTTTACTCAAGGATATAAATTGGGCGCCTTGGATTATTTAACGAAACCAGTAAATGAGGGCCATTTTATGCTGAAGGTTACTAATTTTATGGAGCTGTATTGCTCAAGGTTAAAGCTTAAAGAAAGTTTGGAGAAAGAGAAAATGATGAGCGAATTTAAATCGCGATTTGTTTCGGATGTATCACATCAATTCCGAACTCCAATGACAGTCATAAAGTCATCAATGGCTATAGTTTCTATGATTTCTGAAACTTTTGATGAGGCTGCAAAAAAGAAAATGTCAATATCAAAAACTAGAGTAGATAACGCAATAAATCAGATGACTAACTTAATGGATGATTTATTAACCTATAGTAAGACAGAATCAGGGAATATACAACTGAAACCAGAAGAGATTGATTTGTCACATTTTTGCAAAGAAATTTGTAAAACTTTTAATGAAGTAGAGGTTGCAAAAGAAATAATTTTTCTCGAACATGGAGAACAAAAAATAGTCGTAACAGATGTTCAGTTGCTCTTAAACTGTATCAGTAATTTGGTGTCAAACGCATTGAAATACTCTCCCAAGAATGAAAACCCAAAGTTGGTCGTCCATTATTACCCGGATACGTGTACAGTATCCGTAATTGATAGGGGAATTGGTATTCCAGAAAAAGAGTTAAAGGAACTTTTTCAACCATTCTTTAGATCAAGTAATGTGAATGATATTGAAGGTACCGGATTAGGACTCTCAATTGCAAAGAGTTATATAAATGATTTGGGGGGAGACATAAAGGTTGAAAGTAAACTTGATGAAGGGAGTTCATTTATTATTACATTGAATTACACACTGAATTCGTGAGATAAAAGTTCGAAACTATTACTAACCAGCTCAAAAAAAAGACTCTAAATAGAATACTCTGGGTAATAACGTTTGAGTTTTCCAACAATTAAGTAAATAATGTTATTGATATTTCGATAACCTCTAGCTCTTTTTTTGCTAATTGTACCTTAGAATTTATACCTTCCATTGTTCCATTGTTCCATTGTTGATTTCGCTAACCAATGAGCAACACAATAAGATTTACTGAATAATAGCTCCTTCTAACTCGTCTCTTTCGAGGCCTATTTTGACCAAGACGGTAAACAACAGCTAGAGGTGTTAATGGGTTTTAGCGGGTACTTTTCGTTATATAACGTTCGAGCATTTTTGCAACAGAAACAAGCGTTGATATCAATTTAATGCTCGATAACGTTTTACCTTTCTTGAAAAATTAGGGGACTAGAGGTAAGACCTTGGTCCAAGATAAAACAAAAAGGCCAACCTCAAATGAGATTGGCCGTATTCTGCGCTCCTTCAAGGACTCGAACCTTGGACCCTCTGATTAACAGTCAGATGCTCTAACCAACTGAGCTAAAGAAGCGGGTTCGCTTGTTTAAAAGCGTTTGCAAATATATACAAAGTATTTATTTTATAATAAAAATTAGTCAAAAATTTCTTGCGAATTATAGGCTACATCAGCGCTTAATGACAAAAGCGTCCTTAAAACCTTTGTTTCGGATATCTTCAAGTGCCTTTTTTGCGTCTTTTTTGGTGGTATAATTCCCGACAAGATAAATGTATTTGTATGCACTTGAGGTGTTTAGCTCTTTTACCTCGATTGGAGCACCAGCCTTTCTCATACTAGGATCCTTCTTTGTATCAACAGGTTTTCTAGAAGAAGCAATTTGAATTCCATAGGAACCAAGTTCAGTCGATGCAATTGCAGGAGTGCTTTCTTCGGTACTATTTGGCGTTACGGAAGGCGTTGTTTTTCTAAACCCTATTCCCGGATGGTTTTTTTCAATGGTTTCTCTAAACGCCCGGAAAATCGCTGAAGCCAATATTTCTTGACCGTAATTAGAGTTCAAATAATTGGCCTCTTTTTCATTCGTTACAAAGCCGCACTCGACAAGAACACTTGGCATGTTCGTGAATTTTAAAACTTGAAGCGAATGTTGAAGGTCTTTTGCGTCTTTAACCCCCCGCGATTTTCGTCCTGCTCGACTGGAAAACTGCTTTTCGATTGCTCTTCCAAAAGCCACAGATTTTTCCAAACTCATTGAGTGCACATGGGTTTCCGTTCCACGAACCGACTTTCTTTCGTTTCCGTTGCAATGAACACTGATAAAGTAGTCTGCATTATTCTCATTTGCCGTGGAAACGCGCTCGTCCAAAGACGGAAAAGTATCATCTTTGCGCGTGTAGATCACGTTTACATTTTGCAAGTACTTCTCAATATACCCGCCCAAATACATGGCGATGTTTAAATTTAAGGTTTTCTCAGGAAGTAAAGTTGAACTTCCAGAAAGATGTCCGGGATCTGTTCCGCCGTGTCCAGGATCAATCACAATGGTCACCTCCTTGTTTTGAGCAAAAGTTGATGCTGACAGTAAAAGACAAAACCCAAGAAATAAGTAAGCAATTTTCATGATGCAAATTTACAATAGATAGTTTTTTGTTTTAGTCCGATGCAAAAAGCTTTCCAATAGTTAATTGTTGATTCAGTTTACGGTTGTTACTGAAATAGATAGTAGATCGCTACGCTGCTAGATTGTTTCAGTTTAATTGAGTTCAGGAATAAATCCAAAAGGCAAAGCCAATCCAAAATATAATTATCTAAAGATGATCTCGCGATCATTATTTAGTCGAAAGCCGAAACTTATTAAACCGCCAACTTCAATCTGAAACAGTATTCCAATTACTTTTTCGTTAATTTGCGAGGATTAGTTAATTGTTGAATTCTTACCGATGAAATCAAATACTATTGCTCTTATTGAAATTGGTGGCTCACATGATGAATGTTTGCTCAGTCAGATGCATGCTATTAAGTCAACTGGGAGGAAATTACTTCTGATTACGTTCACGGAAATTTTGGAACGAAACCCAGATTTTAATAATTACATCGATGACATGCTTTTTGTTGATATGTCTGGAAGCAAGAGAGAAAGAGGTAAGGAAGTAGGCAAAATTTGGAAAAAGATCAAAGCCTCGAAATGTGAAAAGGTAGTTCTGAATACCGCAGAAGGAAATTTGGTTCGACTGCTTTGTTTGAAAGCGTTGTTTAGCAAAATTGAGTTTATTGGGATTGTGCATTCTACGCGAAAATTTGAAATGAGTTTCACGCAAAGCATAATCAACAAGAAGGTTAAAAAGTACTTTTTACTAAGTGAGAATTTATCGAGTTCAATTTCGCCTCCTTCTAAAATTAAGGTTGATTACTTTTATCCGCTTCGTTTTCCAAAGAATGATGTTGTTGTTGAAAAAAAGCAAAAAACGGTAGTAATTATTGGTGGAGTAGAGCGCCGAAGAAAAGACTTGGATGGTTTTGTTGAAATAGCGCAGCAAGTAGAACGTGACGATGTTCAATTTATATTTTTAGGGAAAAGCGACCCGTCCTTGGATGACGTAAAAGAATTTCAAGCAGCGGTAACGGATAAAGGCCTAAAGGATAAAGTTAAAACCTATGATCATTTTGTGTCGCAATCGGATTTTATCTCGCAAATTCAAAATGCAGATTTGATATTACCGATTGTACACCCCAACACCAGAAGTGCTGAGGAATACTTTAAATCGAGAATGTCTGGAGCAATGAGCGTTTCATTTGGGTATAAAATTCCGATGATGTTGCATCAAGGTTATGCGGAAATAGAAGAAATGAAAGTCGCAAGCTTTTATTACAACATGGAAAACTTCAGCAAGAAGCTGGATCAAGCTTTAGACAATATTGAAACGAAAAGAGCGGAAATGTTAGCGCACCTCAATTATAGGGTGGAATTTCAAGAAGAGAAGTATTTAGACTTTCTTTTTTTCTGATTCAACTCTTACTTTAAGCGCTTCATTCATTGCTTTGAATCCACCAATAGTTCCTTTTTGAATCATTTTCAGAATCACCCCTGTAAACAACCCGCTAAATTTTTCGCCGTGAAAAAACGTGTTTTCCAGCATCTTTTTTTAAAAAATGAAGTAATGTTCACTATCAAAAAGCCCATTAACGAACATCTTTCCTTTCCACCTGAACCAATCAGAATTGCAGATTTCAGAAACAGCTTATTTACGAAGTTATGCTGATGCTAGTGCTTTTAACGCTTCTTTTAAGCGGCGGACGGGAAAAACACCTAGTGAGTACAGGCGAGCACTTTAACTCAGTTTTTGAGTTGCGAAATAATCTTGAAGAATTTTCGCTTTTGCTTTTCCAACGGTTTCAGCAAGCTCTTCAAACGACGCTTTTTTCACGCTATTTACAGACTTGAACTCTTTGATTAAATCCTCAAATGCTTTTTCGCCGATCCCTTTAATTTCTGTGAGTTCTGAAACTAGAGCGTTTTTACTTCTTTTGTTTCTATGGTGCGTAATTCCGAATCGGTGGGCCTCATTTCGCATGAACTGAATGACACGTAAACTCTCCGAACGCTTGTCAATATAAATCGGCAAACGGTCTCCTGGAAAGAAGATCTCTTCTAGTTTTTTAGCAATTCCAACAATTGCAATTGTTCCGCGTAATCCCAGCCGTTCAAGTGCTTTTAATGAAGAGCTCAACTGTCCTTTTCCTCCATCAATTACGATTAGTTGCGGAAGTGACATTCCTTCCTCGAGCATGCGCTTGTACCTTCTGTAAACGGCCTCTTCCATGGATGCGAAATCATCGGCGCCAACAACGGTTTTTATATTGAAATTGCGGTAATCTTTTTTGCTCGGCTTTGCATTTTTGAAAACAACACAAGCTGAAACGGCGTTGGTTCCATGGAAGTTTGAGTTGTCAAAACATTCAATATGAATAGGTAAATCTGGCAATCTAAAATCAACTCTAATTTGCTCTAAAATTCGCTCCGTATGGCGCTCAGGACTTTTGATTTTTTCCTGTTTTAATTTTTCTATTTGGTAGAACTTCGCATTCCGAGCGGATAATTCAATGAGTGCTTTTTTATCTCCCCGTTGAGGCGTGAAAAAGGTTAAATCTTCAAACTCAAGGTTGATCGTGTTTTCCACCAAGATTTCTTTCGATAAACTTTTGAAACGTTCTCGCAACTCAGGCAATACATATCCAATAATATCCGCATCGGATTCATCTAATTTCTTATTGACTTCAACTGTATAGCCGTGAATGATTGCACCATTGTTAATGACTAAGTAATTTACAAAGGCCGATTTTTGATCCTGAATCAAAGTAATCACATCAACCTGATGAATCGTCGGTGAAACAACTGTGGACTTGGCTTTGTAGCGTTCAATTGTCTCGATTTTGGATTTTACTCCTTGGGCTTCTTCAAACTGTAAGTTCTCTGCAAATGCCTTCATCATTTCCTTCAAAGACCGGATTACAGCACTCAAGTTTCCTTTAACAATGTGCTCAATGTCCTTAATATATTGATCGTAATCTTCTTCAGGTTCCTTTCCTATACAACCTCCTTTGCAATTTCCAATGTGGTATTCCAAACAAACTTTATGTTTTCCTTCGCTAATCTTTTTCTTTGATAAATCGAGTGAACAAGAGCGAAGCGGATAAACATCACGAATCAGTGAAATGAGCGTATTGACAACCTTAACACTTGGGTAAGGACCAAAATATTTTGACCCGTCCTTGATCATTCTTCGGGTTGTAAACACCCTGGGGAAAGGCTCTTTTTTAATACAAATCCAAGGATAGGTTTTGTCGTCCTTGAGCTGAATGTTGTACTTCGGTTGGTACTTCTTGATTAGATTGTTTTCCAAAAGAAGTGCATCCAATTCCGTATCGACAACGATGTATTTTATGTCTTCAATTTGCCGCACCAAAACCCGTGTTTTTCCAGAGTCAAGGTTTTTATTGAAATATGAAGTAACGCGTTTTTTTAAATCCTTTGCCTTGCCGACGTAGATAATCGTCTCGCTTTTATCAAAGTATTGATAAACGCCTGGTTTGTTCGGAAGAACTTTAAGCTTAAGTCGAATGGATTCTTTTTCGGCAGACATGAATCAAAGATAGTTAAAACAGTAATTAGAATTTGCCAAGAGATTAGACAACAAGAACAAAATATAAATGAATAAAAAAAGCACCTTATTCTCGATTGAATAAGGTGCTTTCGTTACAAGAAAATGGTTTCTAATTTTTTACAATACGTTTTGTCGTACTTGCATCGCCCGAATAAACGGTAATGAAGTAAACGCCTCTTTCATATCGAGAAAGATCAATTAAAGATTCATTGTTTAAAAATGATTCTGATTCAATAACCTTAACCGTCTGCCCCACTTGATTGGTAATGACTATTCGACAACTTGCTTCAAGGTCACTTGAAATTGTCAACGTTGCCGTTTCGTCAGTTGGATTAGGGAAAATGCTGAATTGAACTTGATCACTCTTATCAATTGATAAGTCACTCGTAACATTGATATTATCAACATAAGTAGCATTTCCATAACCGTTGATATTAATGAATCGGAACATTACGTCTTGACCTAGGAAGCTTGAAAGGTCAACAATTTCATTTCTCCAGTCACTTGCCGAAGAAGGACTCCAGTTACCGTTTGAACTTCCAGCAGTTTCTAATGTTGCCCCACCTTTAGCGTAAATAGTTGTCCAAGTTGTTCCACAATCTCCTGAAATTTGAATCGCAAGGCTGTCATCCAAGTTACTGTACTGAACCTTAGCTAAATCAAAGGACATAATTCCCATTCCTCCTCCAATAGAGAAAATTTCGGTTTCAAAATAATCTTCTTCTCCCGTCGCATTGTAGCTGTAGTTGTTTACATACGCCGCTTCTGTTGTCGTTCCACTGGCGCCGGTTACAGAAGCTTCTTCCCACGTGTCATCATTATCTGGGTTGTTCAAAGACCATCCAGGAGGCAATAGTCCAGCAGCTTCAAAGTCTTCAATAAATGGAGTTGCGGTTGCAGATCCTTGAATGTAAAAGTTGATTACCTGTTCGTTGTTTGTTGCATTTCCATCACCGGTTACGTCAGCTGTGCACGTCAAAGTGTAATTCCCTGTGGTTAAAACGGGCAAAGCTGTTGCGAACGCATAAACGACTTGCTGTCCAGGCGACAATGTTCCACTGTAAGTTTCGGTTACCAAAGGCTGCCCAGTCAACTGATAAGTAACAGGGAAGTTTGAAATTGGCGATGTCCCAGCATTCAAGATTGATATTTCAGGATAAACAGGGTTTGTATTACAAATTGCTAAGAAATCTCCTGCTGTACTATTGATTCCTGCTAGTTCAACATCCGTAGCAAAAAAGCAATTAATTAGACCTCCGGGATGATAACTAGCAATTGTGCGTCGACCTTCCCAACCTAAAGGTGCATTTTTTGCAACCAATGCATACCAAATTGGTAGGTTTGGATCCGTTATAGTGTGTACGAATGTTGTAGTGGCTGAATTCCCAACAATTTCCATGTATTGTGCACCTAAAACATAAACATCATAACTGTCTGCACTCGTTACCGCATTCCAAGAAAAGGTCACTGTAGTTGGACACAATTGTGTAATTGTTTGACCTGTAACCAAAGGTGCAATTGAGAAAATCGAATCACTAACATCAGAGACACCTCCGCGTGTTACACGAAACAAAGCTGCTCCTGTAACGTTGCTAGGAACAGTCCATTCATATGTTCGATCCGATGACCCAACAGTTGATATTGCGCTCCATGAAGCACCGTTGTTAGTGCTGTATTCTAAATCGAAGTTTCCAGTTGATTCTGGCGCGTCCCAGTGCAAAGATTCATCTTCACCCGGCACAAAATGCTCACCACGATTGGGGTATGTTACCGTTATTTCATCTGTAATTATTTCATAAACAATGAAGTAATCTTGAGGTCCCATTGGAACAGCAAATCCAGTCACATCGATTGTATAAGTTCCCGCAAGAGGGTTATTAATAAGAACTTGCTCCACATTGTTTAAATGATCATCACCGTTCGTAGCTGATAAATCCAATGTGGTTGCGTTGGGCGCAGGATTTAAAACCCAAGGTAAATACGTTGTTGCACCCGGAGAACTTACAACAAGATCCAAATCATTAATCAAGGCAGTAGTAGCTCCAAGGGCAGCAGCAGGATCCATCCAGTAAAGCATGAAACGAACTTGTTTCGTTCCAATGGGAACAATTATAGAGTGGTTGTTCGAACTTCCTTGAGAAACAGAACTCGTTAAGTGTCGACCATCTTCAATCAACATCCCAGCGCGCAACCCATTTACGATTCCCCAACCAAATTTATAGTCAGGACCTTCGTTCCCTGCCTCATTTGCTGTGTTCAATAAAGTCGCTTTAATTAATGCTGATGGAGGAAGGGCTCCACCATTTACAATTCCGTATGCTTCATACAATTGAGCCGAAACTCCAGCAATTCCAGGAGCAGCTCCTGATGTCCCCCCAAATAACATGTAATTATTGTCTTCATCCGTTGAATACTGTACACCATTCGCTGCGATATCTGGTTTGATTCGGCCATCGTGTGCTGGGCCTCTTGAACTTGAATTAACCAAAGAACCATCAAAATATGTATTTGCAGTTGCAATTACATTTTTACCTTGTTTGTGGCCTCCAGTGATATTACCCCACTGGTTTCCTGCTCCATATCCACAATCATTATTGTTAGAGTTTCCGGCAGAGAAGACATGCAAAAGTGTAGGATTATTGACAATTTGGTCATCAACCGTGAGGGTAGATGTTGTATATCCACCATTGCACCCATTCGAATAAGAGGAATTGGTAATTTGAACGGATCCATTTGCTATTCTATCTGTTGTTGCGACATCTAAAAAGTTAGAAGCATAATTGGAAACAAAGACATTTGACCCTGCTGCCATTCCGCGCATGCTAGGATCCAAGTTTCCTGCTCCCGCCATAATACCAGCGACTCCATCACCATGTGTTGAACCAGTCCCTGTTGCTGTTGAATTATCAAGTCGACCTTCAAAATCAATATGTGGACCTACAATTCCATCGTCTCTCACCATTACTCCGATGTTTTCACCTGTGTATTGTCTTCCTGTTGGAGTTTGAGTATCCAATCCATTCGAACGGTGCAGGCCTTTTCCCCTTGTATCGTCTTTAATTGATGGAGCAGTAATTTCTTCTACCCACTTAACAAAATTGAAATCTCCTAAGGAGTTAATTTGAGCAATCGGAAGAGAAACCTCTAGAATTGCATGACCACGGTAATGATTTAGAATTTCAACTCCGGAAGTTTCAAACGTTGAAATTACTTCGTCCATGTTAATACCATCAAACAGTACAACAATCAACTTTGCTTTGTCTCCTTCAATAGCCCATGAATTTATCGAGCCATTTCTTATTTCTGATTCGATTTTAACGTCTTGATGCACAGGAATAATTCCTTTTACATTGTTTGATGAAAGAAGTTCACGGGAAACGGTTGTGCTAAAGCGAACTAGGTAAGTCCCTTTTGCTATATAATCAAGGAACTCAACTCCGCCATTCTTAACCGCATCTTGCTGTTCTTGATTCGGGATTTCATTAAACTGCATCCATGCGTGAATAACATTGTTATATCCGCTTTCCATGTTTAACTCATTAAAGCTTACGGTAGCAACATTTTCAGGTATTGAAATTTCTATCCCTTGAAATGTGAAGTCATTTTTAGGTTGCCCAAAAGAGAGGTTTTGAAATAGCATTGAACTGAGAACACACAAGAAAAAAATGCGCACCAAGTATCGGTTTGAACGTTTCATTTATTTTTTTTAAGTTTGAAATAAGAGTTTGGCTGGCTATTATAGCCCTGCGCTTAAGTTACAAAATTCGTTGTAGGTAATTATTACTATAAGTAAGACTCCCTTCTTGCTTTGTGAGTTGCCTTAAATTAATACGCTATGTAGAGTGTTTTATAAAAAAACAACGGGAGTGCAGTTATACGGATCAACGGCAAAGTAGAGGTGTTATACAATCTTAAACCTTAAACTGTCAACGCTAAACTTATTCCGAAATCAATTGGTATAAATCGTCAAGGTTCGGAGAAATGATAATTTCAATTCGACGGTTCTTCGTTTTGTCATTTGGATCAACGGGCTGAAACTCTGAACGCCCACCAGCCATCAATTGTCTTGGGTCGAGTTCTGAGTTAGAAGTCATAATTGAAATAACCGAAGTGGCTCTTAAAACCGAAAGCTCCCAGTTGTTTACCGGATGTTTCGTTCCAGCCATTTTATCGGTGTCTGTATGTCCTTCA
>TARA_B110000285_G_scaffold47856_1_pt1 | contig 21574 bp, 20 predicted proteins | sample TARA_B110000285 | Tara Oceans TARA_B110000285 (sample SAMEA4397756) | marine metagenome | biome: Polar Biome; feature: [SRF] surface water layer (ENVO:00010504); material: water (ENVO:00002006), including particulate matter (ENVO:01000060) such as... | depth 5 m
CACTCCATGGCGCATGACCTGATATATACCAGCGTACTATTAATCCTCCTGTATGCAGCACAAAGAGTAATACCATTAAAGTTTTAAAGGCATTCACAGCGACATAAATAATTTTATTTGATTTAAAAATCTGAATTAATAAAAGAACAAAAAAGAGAGTTCCTGCATAGATGTACCAGCTGTACAATTTTTTGAATATATCGTATTTATTGTAGCTAATTTCTGCTGCCACACGATCTTTCGAAGGAAGTACCTCATTTCCAAATTTTTTCTGAAAACCATAGATGCTTTCTAATAAACTTTCTGCCTGAGAATAATCTTTATCTTGTTGAGCTAAACGTAAAGACTGAAAATATAAGGGTAAAATATTTTGTACATAAAGAGAGTCCTTGCCTGTGAAATTAGCTTCTTTTAATTCAGGAAAAGAAACCCATTTATTATTTTCATCGTTCGGTAAAGGAAAAATACGCATGATTTTACCTTCCAATGCTGAATACAATAAATTGACACGTCGATCTAATTCTATAAAATCTTTTTGAAATTGATTAGGTACTGCAGCTCGGTATGCTTCCTCTAGCTGTGTGGCCAACTTATAATTCCCTTTATTATCGAAAAAGGAAAGCAATGGAGCGTATTTACTTTTCAAACTTTGCCCAGTTAATTTACGTAGACTATCATTTCCTCTTTTTAAGAAGACCATAGGCACGTTATACCAAACCGCAGGATTGTTCATGATCGATAAAAGCACCTGATCAGAATTCAACTCCTTATAAGTATCACTTTTACTTACTTTACGTAATAATTCTGATGAAAAAGTATTGGCAGGTTTCATTCGTCCCCCTGCATCTTGAATAATAAGCTTTCCAAACTTTGCTGCATGGGAAACAGAAAATGCATCAACTTGAATAATTGAATCAAAATCAATAGCACTTTTTTGTTCATGAAGGTGGTCTTGAGCCCTAAGTGAAGTGCCCATCATTCCAACTAAAATAATTAGAACTGTTAATGCTTTTTTCTTGAGATTAATCTTATCTAAAGCACTGGAAAGGTCTTTAAAACGGGTTTTACCAATAAAAAAGATTCCAATCATACTCAAATACAATGACATATAGCCTAAATAGGTAATCCAAGTTCCCCATCGGTCATGATTCACAGAAAGAATGGTTCCCTTTTCATCTGGATTAAATGAGGCTTGAAAAAAACGATAGCCTTTGTGGTCTAAAACATGGTTCATGTATACTTCATAATCAAAAGGAGAATCATCTTCAATGGTCACCTTACTCTTAAAAGAAGAATAACTCTTTTCCGTACCCGGATATTTCTCCGCAATAAAATCATTCAATTTAATGGCAAAAGGCAATTTTTTAGACAAGGATCCAAATTGTAAATTAAAATCAAGCCCTCCAACAGTAATTTGTTTCGGATCATTTACAGTTCCTTTACCTCCTAAAAGCGTAATTAATTCTTTTTCGCCCTCTGAGCTTACTTCTAGGCGTAACGCATTTTGTATGGCCTCACTTTGAGCTTCAGCTTTAACAATATCAAATTTTCCACGAAGTGCTGGCTCTGGAATCACAAACTGAAAATTAGGAAGAGTATACAAAGAGCGAAGCTGCAAAGGCATTTCTTTATCGGCCTCCAACGTACCTTGAAACTGATCGGCCATTCTCATAAATCCACCTGAAAAAGGAGAATTAATTGTATAAACTCCTGCTTCTAAACGTATATTAATTGCCCCATCTTGATACTTGTTGAGGCTAAATAAAATATTATGAATGTTAGCTATTCCCCCTTCTTTTAAATAATGATCATGGCGGTTTCCGTCCCCTGCTTCCACTATCTTAAGGTAGCGTTCGCCAGTTTCATCAATCACCAATCCTTCTGTAGCATTTTCCATGAAATCCACAAAAGAAATGCTAAAATCTTGACCGTTAAAGTTATTATTCCAACTAAAGTCATTACTAACGTGCTCAGAAAGTAATAAATCACTCTCTAATTTTTTCCGTCTAGGCTCCCCATTAATTTTCCCATCAATGTATACTGTTAAATAAGTTTTTTCAGAAAGGAATTCATTTTCAGAAGCCCCTTCTCTAATTGGCATCATTCCTTCATAACCAATATAGCGTGTTACAAGTGCCCCTAAAAGAATTAATAAAAAGGATAAGTGAATCATTAATGTCGCCCATTTTTCTTTTCGAAGCAAACGATATTTAAAAATATTTCCGAAAAAATTAATTGCCATAAAGACCATTATCAATTCAAACCACCAAGCGTTATAAATCCAAATTTTAGCAGTATCGGTACTGTACCAACTTTCTATAAAAGTTCCAAAAGCCATTGCCGTGGGGTACAAGACAAAAAGTACTGCCGTTAAGCGTGTGGAAAAGATGTATTTAAATAGTTGTTTTTTCATCAAAATTCATCATCATGAGAGAGCAAATATACAGCATGTATAACTAACCTTCCTAGGGATTTTAGATTAAAAAAAGCGTCTTTTTATGATCCGCTTCCTACTTTTAAATCTACCAAAAAAAAGAAAATAATTAAAATGTGTATTCCATTCTCCTTCCTCATTTAGGTTTAGTATTTTTATATCCTAACTATGAAAGTTATTCTCCTTGGTGCCGGAATGCTTGGTAAGCAATTGTATAAAACATTTGTGAACCATCCTACTGTTGACCTCATTCAATGGTATAATCGCTCTGAAACCGACACGATAAGTCCAGAGGGAATTGCACTTACCAACGTACTAGATGATCTTGAAAAAGCAGATTTATTACTTCTAGCAGTTTCAGATGATGCACTGTCAGGCATCGCCAAAAAAATTCACACAAATGCATTGGTGCTCCATACAGCTGGTAGCGTTTCCATTGACGCCCTCCACCCTCACAAAAGACGTGGCGTCTGGTATCCAATTCAAAGTTTTAGTAACCAAAAAAATATTGATTTTTCTGTCTTAACTTTTGGTGTAGAAACTAATAACCCTTCAGACAAGCAACTAGTTCTAAACTTAACAAAAAGCATTGAAGCAAAAGCAATCGACTTAAATTCTGACCAACGGGAAAAATTACATTTTGCTGCCGTTATGGTTAATAATTTCACCAACCATTTGTTTACACAAGCTGCCTTATTTTGTGAAGAAAACAACCTTTCTTTTAACCTACTGCGTCCTTTGATTCAAGAAACCGTTGATAAAATTGATATCCTTTCTCCACAAGATGCTCAAACAGGACCGGCTCTCAGAAACGATCAAAGTACCTTGAAAAGACATTTAGAATTAATTAAAAATCCAACACTAAAAGCTGTGTACACTACTTTAACCGCTGCTATTCAAAAACACCATGGAAGTGAAAAATTATAAAAACATATTACCCCACATAAAGACCTTTATTTTTGATGTAGATGGTGTGCTAACAGACGGTAAAATCTTAATCACCACCAAAGGGGAACTGCTCAGAAGTTTTGATACAAAAGATGGCTATGCAATGAAATGTGCCATAGTGCAAGGCTATAAAATTGTTATTATTTCAGGTGGAAGAAATGAAGGGGTCAGAGAACGTTTCAAAGAATTAGGGGTTATTGATATTTATATGGGAGCCAACTATAAGTTGGATGCCTATCAAGATGTTTTAGATAATTATGACCTAGACCCGAAAACTATTTTATTTGTAGGTGATGATGTACCTGACATTCCAGTAATGGAAAAAGTAGGGCTGGCCTGTTCTCCTGCCGATGCTGCCACAGATGTAAAAGCAATAGCTACTTATGTATCTCATAAAAATGGTGGTGAAGGCTGTGTAAGAGAAATTATTGAACAAGTATTAAGAGTGCAAGGAAAATGGCGCTTAGATATAGGCGCTGGAAAAGATTAGTATGGATACCAAAGGACACACTATCATATTAGCATCAGACTCACCCAGAAGACAACAATTTTTTGAAGAGATGAAGATTCCTTTTATAAAAAAAGTTATTCCTGTCTTAGAAGAATTTCCTACAACACTATCTGGTGCTGAAATTGCAAAACATATAGTTACCCAAAAAGCTAACGCTTTCAAAGACATTATAAAAGATCATGAAATTGTAATCACTGCAGATACTATTGTTTGGCATCAAAATAAATGTTTAGGAAAACCAACCAGCACCCAAGATGCTCAAGAAATTTTATATGAACTTTCTGAAGACTCACATCAGGTAATAACCGCCGTAGGATTCTTACAAAAAAACAATTGGGAATGTATTCACGTTGTTTCTAAGGTAACTTTTGGTTCCATCTCAAAAAAAGACATTAAAGCGTATGTTGCTTCAGGATCTCCAATGGATAAGGCTGGTGCCTATGGAATTCAGGACTTATTTGGGACCTTATACATTACCGAAATTTCTGGAAGTTATACTAATATCATCGGTCTTCCCGTACCACATGTGTATAAAAAACTTAAAGAAATCGTAAATAAAAAATAGCCACTAAAAACCTTTCCACTTAAAAAAATCAAACTATGATTTCAAGATAAAACAGACCTCATGAAAACTGCAAAAGAATTAAAACACTTAAATTACCCTTCTGAAGATTAAACCACCTTGGAGAAAACCTTTTAGAGATTCTTTAAGCTAAAATAATATGGCATGAAAAACAAAATTCATTTATTGCTTCTTATCGCTGCAACATCAGTTAATGCTCAGAGTAGCGCGGAAATTTATAAAAAAATACAGAGACTAAACACCTTGGGATCTGTGTTATATGTGGCAGCACATCCAGATGATGAAAACACTCGATTAATTTCATTATTTTCAAATCAATACAATTATAATACTGCCTACCTTTCTATGACGCGTGGAGATGGGGGACAAAATTTAATTGGAACAGAACTCCAAGAAAGTCTAGGTCTCATAAGAACACAAGAACTTTTAGAGGCTCGAAAAATAGATGGAGGTCAACAATTTTTTACAACTGCCAATGATTTTGGATATTCGAAACATCCTAATGAAACCCTTCAAATTTGGAATAAAGAGGAAGTTTTGGCTGAAATAGTTTACCGTATCAGAGCGTTTCGTCCAGATATTATCATTCATCGTTTTGACCACAGAACTCCTGGAAGTACCCATGGTCACCATAGTAGTTCTGCCATTTTAAGTGAGCTTGCCTTTAGCCTTGCAGCAAACCCCAAAGCCTTCCCAGAACAATTAAATAATGTTTCCGTTTGGCAACCTACCCGCCAATTTTACAATATTTCTTGGTGGGCCTACGGCAGTAAAGAAAAATTTGATACTGCTGACAAATCAAATATGATTTTCGTAGAAAGTAATCCCTTTGATGTTTTATTAGGGCGATCAAACGCTGAGGTTGCTTCTAAAAGTAGAAGTCAACATAAATCACAAGGGTTTGGAAGTTCTCCCGAGCTTGGAAGCCAAGAAGAATATTTAGAGCTAATTAACGGTAGTGCTCCAAAAAATAATGCACCTTTTTATGGAATTGATACTCGCTGGAGTCGTTTAAAAGGAGGTAAGAGTGTTGGTCCACTTATTGAAGAAGTGCTTGCTAATTTCGATTTTGAAAAACCCTATAAAAGTGTCCCGAACCTACTGAAAATTTATACAAAAATTACTGCTTTAAAACATGGGCACTGGCGCACTATAAAACTTCAGGAAGTAACCAACCTTCTTCAAAATTGTTTAGGACTTCGTTTGCAATTCAACACTTCAAAACCTACAGGTGTTGCCAACAACTTCACCGATATTACCTTAAAAGCGCTAAACCCTAGCCCAATTCCGGTTTCTATAGCTAAAATTGAAGGCGCATTAACACTTGATATACAGCAATCATTAACTAAAAACCAATCCTGGCAAGCACGAAATTCACTACTACTCCCTGCTGCGCAAACAACTCCGTACTGGTTAATTGAAAAAGGAGATATGGGAAACTATAAAGTAAGCAATTCTACTTTTAAAGGATTGGCAGAAACGCCTAATCCCATTCAAGCTATTTTTGAAATACACATAGATGGAAGTAAATTTTTTATTAATGTTCCCCTAACCTACCGAACTACCGACCGTGTAGCGGGAGAAGTAGTGGAGAATTTTCAGCTTGTCCCTAAAATAACTACACAACTCAACGAACGGGTTATCATCTTTAAGGAAAGTACTCCAAAAAAGGTGCGTTTATCAGTTAGGGCACATACTGAAAATTCCAAAGGAAGTGTTACCCTTTGCACACCAAAAGACTGGAAAATCAATCCTTTAAAACAGGATTTTGAAATTGCCACGGCAGGGGCTTCTCAAGAATTTGTATTTGAAGTTACCCCTCCAGAAGGAAATGCTACTGGCTTATTTACATCACTTGTAACTCAAGGAAATCAGAAATTCAGCATGCAATTACAAGAAATATCCTACCCTCATATTTCGAAACAATATTTAGTCGCTCCCAATGAAACAAAAGCAGTTAAAATAGCTCTTAAATCAACCGTAAACAACATTGCATACCTTAGAGGAGCTGGTGATAAAATATCAGAAAACCTGCGTAATATTGGGATAGAAGTAACAGAATTTGACACAAAAGATCTCAGCTTAGAGCGCCTAGTCAAATTTCCTACCTTGGTTGTGGGAATTCGTGCTTTTAACGTTCATAAAGACCTTACTTTTAAAAATAAAATACTTTGGGATTATGTAGCGCAGGGAGGAACAGTAGTCGTGCAATACAATACCAGTCGAGGATTTGACGGAGCTATTGCTGGGCCCTACACTATAAGTTTCAACAGAGATCGTGTTACAGATGAAAACGCAATAGTTACCATATTAAATCCTCAACACCCACTCTTAAACACGCCAAATAAAATTACTACTACTGATTTTGAGGGCTGGGTGCAAGAAAGAGGTTTGTATTTTTCTAATACATGGGATGCTAACTATGAACCTCTTTTATCAATGCATGACAAGGGAGAAACACCCAAAAAAGGAAGTCTTTTAGTAACAAATTATGGGAAAGGAAAATTTATCTTTACAGGACTTAGTTTTTTCAGAGAACTCCCTGCGGGGGTTCCTGGGGCGTATCGCTTATTTGCTAATCTAATTTCATATGGACAATGAAAAACTCCTCTTATATTTTATTAATCGTGATAAACCTAATGTATTGGGTAGGGTTTTATCAATTTATGAATATGTATAACTAATGCAAGTTTTTGATTGGATCATTTTAGGTACCACCTTGGCTTTTATCGTACTCTATGGGGTATGGAAAAATAACAGCCATAAAAACATAAAAGAATACCTAAAGGGAGGTAATGAAGCGCGCTGGTGGACCGTAGGTTTATCAGTAATGGCTACACAAGCAAGTGCAATCACTTTCTTATCAACCCCCGGGCAGGCATTCCATGATGGAATGGGGTTTGTTCAGTTTTATTTTGGATTACCCTTTGCCATGTTAATCATCTGCATGTTTTTTATTCCGGTGTATCACCGCCTTAATGTATACACAGCTTATGAGTTTTTAGAAACACGTTTTGACCTTAAAGTGAGAACCCTAACAGCCCTTTTGTTTTTAATTCAACGAGGCTTGGCTGCAGGAATTACAATCTATGCACCCGCTATTATTTTGAGTGTGGTATTAGGCTGGAATTTAAAAGTATTGGTATTACTTGTAGGAAGCTTAGTAATTACCTACACCATGATCGGCGGAACAAAAGCAGTAAATGTTACGCAAAAGCAACAAATGTTTATCATCTTTTTAGGGATGTTTCTTTCCTTTGGTTTTATCATTCAGCGTTTTCCAGAAGGTATTGGTTTCAGTCAAGCATTACATATTGCTGGAAAAGCTGGAAAATTAAATGTGCTTGATTTTAGTATCAACCTAAATAGTAGATATACCTTTTGGAGTGGTTTAACCGGGGGCCTTTTTTTAGCACTTTCTTATTTTGGAACAGATCAATCGCAAGTACAACGATATCTTTCAGGTAAATCATTGAAAGAAAGTCAAATGGGGTTAATTATGAATGGGATTTTAAAAATTCCGATGCAATTTTTCATCCTCCTTCTTGGGGTTATGATTTTTGTATTCTATCAATTTGAACCCGCTCCAATAAATTTTAATCCAAAAGCCATTACTGCCGTTAAAAGCTCTGAAGCAGCAGAAGAATTCAATATACTGGAACTTAAAAACAAAGCCACCCAAGAAGAAATCAGAACGGCGCTCTTAAATGATACGTCAAGCACATCTTTTCAAGCAGAAATAGCCCAACTCACCGCTACCGAAAAAACACAAAGACAACAGGCAAAAGATCTTATAGCTTTAGTAGCTCCGTCTCAAGAAACAAACGACAAAGATTATGTATTTATCTCCTTTATTTTAGGGTATCTACCAACAGGACTAATTGGTCTATTACTAGCGGTAATTTTTTCTGCTGCTATGAGTTCTACAGCATCAGAACTCAATGCCTTGGCGGCAACTACAACGATTGATTTATACAATCGTAATATAGGTGAAAAATCCCCTGCACATTTAGTAAATGCCTCAAAAGGGTTTACCCTTGTATGGGGAATCATTGCCATATTATTTGCAAGTGTTGGAAGTTTATTTGAAAACCTAATTCAATTGGTAAACATTATTGGATCAGTTTTTTATGGGACTATTTTAGGGATTTTTCTGATAGCCATATTTATTAAACACATACAAGGAAGAGCTGTTTTTTGGGCGGCACTTATTTCAGAAGGTATTATTTTGTTCCTTTTTGCAAACGATGTGGTTAGTTTTTTATGGCTCAATGTTATAGGTGCTGGTCTTACTGTTCTTTTTGCACTCCTCCTACAAATAGTTTTCGATAAGAAAATATGAGCGTAAAATTACCATACTTTCTGGCGCGTATTGACAGCTTAACACCACAGCATAAAGCAAAATATGGAAAAATGAATGTACATCAAATGGTTTGCCATTGTACCGATTTTTATCGATTAGCATTCCAGGAGTTACTCTTAACCGATATCCCATTGCATTCAGCAAAAGAAGTAGTCATATTGGCTAAAGAACGAAAAACAGTTCCCGCTCCAAAAGACATAGATCAGGTAGCAGGATCAGGAACAAAACCCACAACATTTACAAATGACATTCATCTATTAAAAGAAAAAATAATAGCTTTTTATAATTGCCCAGAAGATGTAGAATTTCTTCCACACTTTTATTTTGGTTCTTTAACAAGGGAACAATGGATGAAAACTTCAAACTATCATTTAAACCATCATTTACGTCAGTTTAACGCTTAGACTGGAAAATTCTTAATTCAAAATAGAAACACAAACAGGGCATGAGGGAGATTAAAAATGTAGCAGTATTGGGTGGAGGAGCTGCTGGTTTTTTTGCAGCACTTTCTGCCAAAGCACACCATCCAAATGCAAACGTCAGCCTGTATGAAAAATCAACAAAAGTGCTTGCAAAAGTTAAAATATCAGGAGGCGGACGATGTAATGTTACCAACTCAACTAAAGACATTGATTTATTATGTAAAGCTTACCCAAGGGGTGGGAAAAAATTAAGAAATTTATTTTACCGTTTTAACACTTCCGACACCCAAGCGTGGTTTGAATCGCGGAATGTACCCCTAAATACAGAAGCTGATGGTAGGGTATTTCCTGTATCAAATCAATCTCAAAGTATTATTGATTGCTTACTTAAAGAAGCTAAAGATATTGGAGTTACTCTTCACTATAATGAAGCTATTACTTCCCTAAAAAAGAAAGGTGATCAATGGAACCTTTTCTTTAAGAACAAAAAAGCACAAGAGGATTTTGATGCCATTATTGTAGCCACAGGTGGAAGTCCTAAAATTTCAGGATTTAAATGGCTAGAAACCTTGGATCATGAAATTGTTTCTCCAGTGCCCTCGCTTTTTACGTTTAACATGCCCCATGAAAACATTACCCAACTAATGGGCGTGGTTGTTAAAAATGCTCACGTAAAAATTAAAGGTCATTCTATTGAAGCGACTGGGCCCCTTCTTATTACTCATTGGGGAATGAGCGGCCCTGCTATTTTAAAAGGATCTTCTTTTGGTGCCGCTTCTCTTGCAGCATGCCAATATCAATTTGAATTACTTGTTAATTGGATGGGTGAACGAAATACCACCCTTCTTTTTGGCCAACTCCAAGCCTTTGCCAATCAACACCCGAAAAAGTCAGTTTTAAAACAAAAAGCATTCCAACTCCCCCTACGTTTGTGGCAATTTCTTGTTAAAAAAAATGGTATTCCCCCAACTAAAAAATGGATTGATTTAAGTAAAAAAGAAACTCGTAAATTTGTTGAATGTTTGGCGAATGATACCTATACCGTTTCTGGAAAAACAACCTTTAAAGAAGAATTTGTTACCTGTGGTGGGGTCTCCCTTTCTAGCATTTACCTACAAACAATGGAAAGTAAGTCGTCACCAGGGCTTTACTTTGCTGGAGAGGTTTTAAATATTGATGGCATTACTGGAGGTTATAATTTTCAAGCCGCTTGGACAACCGGATTTGTTGCTGGACAATTGAAATAAAAAATATACAATTATAAATTTTTCAATTATTCCAAGAATTAATTATTTTAAATTAGAGTAAATAAATTCTTACATCTTACTATTATATATAATTTTCAAGTAATGCTAATCTTTTTTAGATCCAGATATTATTTATTAGAGCTAATTGATGCATTGGATCTAAAAATAACCGCTTTATGCGAGTATTCAATTCTAGTTAATTTCTCGTTAAAGTTACTTTAAATAGTAGTTTTAAATTTTTATAATCTTTTCTTGATTTATACAAAAAACATAAATTATATTCAAAATCAGAAGAATCAAATACATGTAAATATGATTGTTTCGATGCGCCAGGTTCTTAAAAAAGATTATTAAATAGACTTAGGGTTGAATTATAGTAAAACATCATTTTTCGTAATTTAATATATCTTAAACAAAAAAGAAATTAAATAAAAAAGCCTTTCAAAAAGTTGAAAGGTTTTTTTATTTAATTGTAGCGAGAGGGGGGCACGATCCCCCGACCTCCGGGTTATGAATCCGACGCTCTAACCAGCTGAGCTACCTCGCCATTTTGGTTTGCAAATATATAATATAAAACCGACAGTAAAAACTGACAGCTTGAAACAATGCAAATTGATAATTGGAACTGAAAATAAGCAACAGTTAATTAATCTTTATTTTAACAGTAAAAAATATCAAAAAAGTAATTAAACTTCAAAGAGACTTATCATTATAAAGATTTATTAAGTTATCAGGTAGAAATTGAATTATTCCTGTTGCATATTACATAAAAGAAAAAAATGTTAGAGGAGAATCCAATCATAATATTTTTACTGATTCTATTAAATCAGTTAATCCAGACTATTTCAAGACTCTTTGGAGTAGATTTAAAGGAGTTTCTAAACTTATAGTAGAGCAACCAAACACTCTACTCCTTTTGTTACTCTGAGAGGAATAGATATTTTAAGAGAACATGCAGTATTACCATAATAAAAGCGGATGGGACACTCGTCTATAAATAAACGACATCGTTTTATAACATCAATATATTACCTGTTCTTTTATTTTTTTTTACTGCTTTCGAAACCATATCATTATGCTTCACTACTACTCAAAATTAGTCAGATTCATTACTAATAATTTATCAGGTACTTTACCATGACAAAAACATAAAAACAAATGGTTAAGATTACTGCAATAAAACCTACTCCTCTTGATAATCCCTTATTAGAGTTATTCCCTATCCATTCAATTGAAGGTTTAACACCTTTGATAAGTATGAACCAACCAAATAATCCTAAAGCATAAGCTAATAGTTCCATAATCAAATATATAAAACAATCTATTAGGGATAATATTATCCAGATTGGATGGATAGCATTAATTTAGTATTTAATTAAAATGATTATGAAACTAAATTTATTGTCTTGTGATGCTCAAAGGCCAGACAGAAAAGCCATAGCTAGATGTATTGCAGAGGTTTCTAATAACATTAATGAATCCTTGTCTAGTAAACTTACAGATATATTTTTAGAAGGAGACATTGTAAAAATTGATATAGAAGATAAAAATTCTGGTTCTGCTTTAAGGACTTTACGAAAATTAAGTATTGACTATGAAGTTTTAGAATGAAACAATTGTCAGACGAGGTTAATATATACTGACTATAGTTTATTTAATAAACCACAGAAATATCCTCTTCTGAAGATGATATGTCTTTGGTTTAAATAAAGCGCTACTAAAGTTAATTAGGGACGTTAAAACTTACTAAATACTATTATAATGAATTTTATTAGGCTTTAGGCTTCAAGTATGTAAATAAAGCCAATCCACACATAATAAAATCTGGAATAAAATCTGGAATTCCAACATTAGTTAGTGGAGAAGATGCTAAATTATAAAAGCCTATATAGGTCGGTACATATGCAATTAGAAAAGCTAACAATAGATTTTTCGCTGTTTTTAAATCTGTATTTCTTGATAAAAGAAACATTAATCCAACCATAAAAAACATTGGACTAACTGCAATTTGAAATAAAGTTAAAACAGTTTTAGCTTCCGAACCAACATTAAACATAATATCTAATGCGGTATCAGAGAACAAAGGGTAAACTATGGACTGAATTATCATTATAATTCCAATAATAGTAAATGTCAATTTTGTTTTCATTTCAAATTTATTTATAAATAATTATATTCAATTTATAAAAGGTATAATCAAAGACAAAACCTACAAGTTTGAAACCTTTCAACTCGGAGGATATTTGTGCGATATTAACATTAGTCTAGAATTAAGATAGATTTTAATGTTTAATCCTAACAACAACCATGAAATTACTGTTATGAAATATAAGGGAACATAACTCCTAAAATATATCCCAAAATTACACCTAAAATAAGCATAATAATAGCTTTTGAAGAAAAAAACCAACCGAATTTTTCTTCCCACGAATCTGGAATTAAATTTCCATCAGCATCTTCGGCTTGTCCAGTTCTAGTTAAATAACCAGCATAAGAATAAACTCCAAAAACTAGCACTATTATAAATACAATTGTAACTAAAAATTCATTCATAATTTAGATTATTTCTAAGTTAATAATGATTAAATATAAGGATAAGTTTAATATATTTCATTAAAAGCGTTTGTTATTTATTTTTTAAAAAAAATAATTTATAAATACTAGAATATTAATAAAAGTTTGATTCAATGGGAATTAAAAAAGATAAAAAAAGAAAGAAATATTAAAATTAATGCAAGTATGAATAAAATTATATTGGTAAATCACTTGGTTTATTATAGATGAAAAATCATTATTCTTTCTATATATATTCAAAATGAAATTAAAAAAATACCGATTAAGCAATAAATAAGTTAGCTGCCAAAAGATTTAAAAGTCTAAAAATACACTTAGCAAATAAACTTTGAAAAGATAATTCAAGCCACCAAAGTTTCTGAAATTGTTTGTTATAAAAAACTGACTATTAAACTGACCAAATATTAAAATACATGTCTTATTTTAAATAAATATTTGCCAATACTAATTGGTAAGTTTAAAATTACATCATACTTAGAATTCCTTAAATAAACAGAAAGTATGTTTATTAAGATCTATTAAAGACTTATCTCTGGATTATGAAACGGACGCTCAAAACTGCTGAGCTATCTCGCCATTTTGATCTTTAGGAATATCGATATGATTCGCATTAAACAATCTCTTTAAAAATATTTAAAAATAAACATACTTCCTAATGTTTTTTCAATATATTAGGAACTTGAAAAAGTAAACATGAGCGATAAAAAAAGTTACTCTATAGAATATGATTTTCATGCTTCACCGCAATTATTATTCCAATATTTATCTACACCTTCTGGACTTTCAGAATGGTTTGCCGATAATGTAAATTCGCGAGGGGAGATGTTCACCTTCATTTGGGATGACTCCGAAGAGTATGCAAAAATGATACATAAAAAAAATAATACTAAAGTTCGTTTTCAATGGCAAAATGACGATGAAGATCAAGATAGATATTACTTCGAATTTAAAATTGAGGTAGATGAAATTACTAAAGATGTTTCATTAATTATTTCAGACTTTTCTGATGAAGAGGAAATTGAGGAATCTAAAATGTTATGGGATAACCTTGTTTCTGACTTAAAGCAAGTTCTAGGCGCTAGTTAATTCCATTCCATGATTAATTTTAACGGCATAATAATTCCAAACCTTTCAGAGGGTAATGAATATGTTTTACAAAATCTATTAACTGGATTTTCCATTAAAGAGGAGCTTCGCTCCCACAAAAGCGCATTGCTTTTTTGGGAATTGCATTATTTCAGGATAATTGCTGCATTGCGAAGACATCGATTTAATATTCCTATGGAATATACATTGGCTTATTTAGAAAAAGAGCTGCTTAAAACAGTTAAAAATGGTTATTCTTCATATTTTCTTTTGGAAATTACGTTTGTTAAAGATAAAGAAGCTGTTCATTTTATCATTTCATCAACCGAAGTTCCTCAATTTTCAATTAATCCTTTATCATCTTATTCCATTGATTTGTATAAAGAAGAGAAGATTTCTTCTGGTTTCTTTTCAAACTTAACACGCACAAACACTTCCCTTCGTATTATTGCCAAAAGTTATGCTTCAGAAAATGGATTAGATGATTGTCTTTTATTAAACGATCAAAAAAACTTAACAGAGCCTATAGAAGGTACTCTATATTTATTTCAGGGCACATCTATTTTTACTCCACATTTAGAGTCTGGCTGTCAAGATTTTACATTTAGAGAGGCTTTTAACCTTTGGATTTCTAAAGAACAAACTGCTTATACTCTTTTAGAAAAGGAAATAAATCCCTTTGAACTACAGAAATCTGATGAGCTGATGCTCCTTTCCATTCAAAAGGGGGTTCAAAATATAACAAACTATAGGAAAACAATTTATAACCAGGGAAAATCAGGCTTATTATTTGGAAAATTTATTGCAACTTTAGATTAGTTCCAATTTGGATTTTCTGGTGCATTGGACCAGATTAAATATTTACCACCCATTGCTTTCATTTGGTCTCTCCATAAATTATTCGTGCTTTTTTTTATCCAGGTTGCATTCGTAATATTATCTACAACCCTCCAGGAATTTAATGTTATTTCCTTTTTCAATTGTTTTTCAGACCAGCCCGAGTATCCTAAAAAGAAACGAATTTCGTTTTTAGCAAGTTTTCCTGCATTAATTTGAGCAATAACCGTTTTAAAATCACCACTCCAATACAGATCATTTTTTATGTGCAAGCTATTGGGAATTAAATGTGAAGCACTGTGAATAAAAAAAATATCTTCTGCAACGGGGCCTCCAAAATAAAGCGGAACCTTAACATTTAGATCATCTATCACATCATTTAAAGTGTACTCTAATTTCTTATTTAGAATAAAACCAACCCTACCTTCTGCCTTTTGATCTACCAAAAGAATCACTGAACGCTGAAAGTTAATGTCATTAATAATAGAAGGGGTTGATATAAGAAATTTTCCAGATTCCATGAATTCTAAATTATAAAAAAGCTCCACAAGGGAGCTTTTTTTATAAATCAATATTAAGCTTTAATTAACAGAACCTGATAATTCAGCGCCTGCTTTAAACTTCACGACATTTTTAGCTGCAATTTTGATAGTCGCTCCAGTTTGGGGGTTTCTTCCATCACGAGCGGCTCTTCTAGATACAGACCAAGATCCGAATCCAACTAGAGAAACACGTTCTCCTTTTTTAAGAGTTCCGCCTACACTTCCTAAAAAAGATTCAAGTGCTTTTTTTGCTGCTGCTTTAGAGATGCCAGCATCTGCTGCCATTGCATCGATTAATTCTGTTTTATTCATAATGTTTAATTGTTATTAAGGTTATTTAACAAATTTATATGGAATTTGATAATAGCTATCAAAAACCTCTGAAAATTAACGATTTTGTTAATAAGTAAGAGGTTTTGTTGATAATGATAGGAATTTAAGCTAAAAAACGACTGTATTTTCACCGAAGGAATACCCATTTAGCAGTGCATTGGCAGTCATTCGTTTTTTGTTTGGTAGTTGTAATTCAATACAATTTAAATAGCCTTCTTTAGTTGCAATTAGAATTTTGCCTTCTTCAATGACTATTTCGTTTTTCTCTACATTGTGTGATATTGAAATAATTTGGGTTTTAAAAAGCTTCATTCTGCCTTCCTTCCCTTTATTTATATATAATGTCCATGCGCCAGGGTATGGGCTCAAGCCTTTAATTTTATTTTGAATTTGTTCAATACCGAGTGTCCAGTCTATTCTGGTATTCTCAGAGGTTAGCTTTGGCGCTTCCTTTTCTTGGTCTAAAATTAGCTGACTTTTTGGCTTCAGAATTCCAGCCACAAGTCCTTCAAGAGTTTTTATTATGAGTGGTGCACCTATATTCAGTAGGGTGTCGTGAAGGGTTCCTGCGTTGTCTTCTTTAGTAATAGAAATTTCTTTTTGCAATAATATAGCACCCGTATCAATTTGTTCATTAATAATAAAAGTACTCACTCCTGTTTTCGAGTCTCCATTAATTAATACCCAATTAATAGGAGCAGCTCCTCTATAATTCGGCAATAGTGATGCATGTAGGTTTATTGTTCCATGTAAAGGTACTTCCCATACTACTTTTGGTAACATTCTAAAAGCAACTACCACCTGAATATGAGGTTTAAGTAACTTTAAATATGAAATAAAGTCAGGATCTTTCAAATTTTCAGGTTGTAAAAGAGGAAGGTTTTGTGAAAAACAATATTCTTTAACCGCAGAAATGTTTATTTTTTTACCACGTCCTGACCTTCTATCAGGAGCTGTAACCACTGCCATAATAGGATATCCAGCTTCAACTAATGCCTCAAGGCAATAGCGTGCAAATTCTGGAGTTCCAAAAAAAATAATTTTAGGAAGTATGGGTGAATTATTCATAGATCCAATAGTATTGTTGAAATGAATTAATTTTTATTTTTTGTGTTGTTAATAGTTGCTCTAAGGCATAATGCAACGCTTTGGGTTCAAAATACAACTTTTGCATTAGGTCTTGAATGGATTGCGGCTGCTTTTTTAGAAGTACTATCAATTTTTGTTCAAAATCGGGTTCTCTAATAAATAATTGAGAACAAGAACTGGAAGAACATTGATGACATATTCCCTTTGGTGAAGCTCCAAAATAAGATAAAATAAAGTTACGCTTACAGTGAACCTTATCTTGTGTATAAGAAATCATAGCCTCAATTTTCAGTTCCTTTTGTTTATAAAGAATCATTGCATTATCGATTACAGTGTTCAGTGTATATTGATCCTCCCTAGGGGTTTGAGGGCTATAATAAAAGCTAGTTCCTTGTGTAGTAAAATCTAACATTCCTACTTGCTGAAGCTGCTCTAAAGACTGAAATAAACGGGTGTTGGAAAGCTTTAGTGATGTAGATATTTTATGTGGTTTTAATCGGGTGATTTCTGTAAAAAAATAAAGGTTTTGACGCATCAAATATTCCAATACTTTAGCAGGTGTGTTTTGAAACTGAATAAAAACTTTAGCTTGACTTACCGAGCATTTGGTTGATATACTAATATACTTTTCTTTAGAGGTATTTAGAGATATGATTCCCTCTCTATCAAATTGCTTTAAACAGTGTAATGTTTTTCTAGGGTTACGATTATAGCGTGTACAAAAAATTTCAAAATCTAAATCATAGACTTCTCCCTCCCCTTCTCCGTAGGCAATTTGCAAAAAATTACATAAGTCTTTATAGGTACCTTTTATATCTTCCTTTATTGGGTATTGGTTTAGCAAATAATTTTTAGTTTTTTGCGGATCCCCTTCATGAAGAACTAAAAAAGTATGTGCCAAATCAGCATCTCTTCCGGCTCTTCCTGTTTCTTGATAATAATGTTCAATACTTTCTGGAAGATTCATATGAATTACAGTGCGTACATTGGCTTTATCAATGCCCATTCCAAAAGCGCTTGTAGCTATCATATTTACTAAGGTTCCTTCTTGCCATGCCTGTAATTTTGTTTTTTTATCTTCCGCCAATATACCACCATGAAAAAATCCAGCAGAAAGACCAGCACTGACTAAAAAGTTCGACAACTGTTCTGTTTGTTTTCGGGTTTTACAGTAAATAATACTACTCCCCTTATGATATGTTAAAATTTGAACAACTGCATTATACTTATCCTTTGTTTCCCATAGGTTATATGAAAGGTTGGGACGCTCAAACGATTGTTGAAAAAGATTAGGTGATTTCATCGCTAATTGTTTCTGAATATCCTCCACAACTTTAGAAGTTGCAGATGCTGATAAAGCTAGTAATGGAATCTCAGGAAGCACATCACGCAAAAGATTAATTTTACGATAAGCAGGTCTAAAATCATGGCCCCATTCAGAAATACAATGCGCTTCATCTATAGCAATTAAAGAAATGGGGGCGTTAACAATTTGTTGTAAAAATAAGGTTTTGATTAATCTTTCTGGGGAAACATATACAACCTTGTAATTTCCATGAATACAATTGTCTAGCTGCTGAGATAAAGAGATGCTTTTTGGATGGGATTCAAAATACATAGCTTTAATATCACGCTTCAAAAGGTCATGAACTTGATCTTCCATAAGGGCTATTAAGGGAGAAACAACTAAAACAAACCCTTCCCTTAGCAAGGCTGGTAATTGATAACACAAAGATTTTCCACCTCCTGTTGGGAGTAAGGCAAGGGTGTCTTGTCTCGCCATTACAGAAGAAATAATGTCTTCTTGTAAAGGTTTAAAGGTTGCAAACCCCCAATGTTTATTTAGGAGTGTTTCCTTATCCATGTAACTTTATATAATTTTCAATAAAAAGAACGCGATTTACTATCGTATCTTTAGGAACTATAACAACTATATGTGTTTGCGCATAAACTTTTTCAATAAAAGGAAAATACATTTGAGCCTGCTCAAAAGTTTCCAACCTTTGTGCATCTTTTTGATAAATTGCTTCCCAAGGTTCTACCAAAAAAACAAGATCATATTTAAAAGGAGTGATTCTTTTTTTCCAGTCTTCATTTCCTTGATTTATCGCAATTAAATAGGCATAAATATCTTGAATGCCACGATCAAAAAATATAAAGGGTTTAGAGGCCTCAAAATAAAGAGAAGGAGCAGCATCAAACTGAGCTTTTCTACCTAAAAACAAACGTTCACTAAATTTTATGGGATCAGAAAGGAAAAAATTATCCTTACCCCTAGCTTTACCCTCATTAATTAAAGCCCTTGAATACTCCTCAAAAATAGAATAACCCTTGTTCTTAAATCCTTTAATTATACTTGTTTTACCAGCACCCGGACTCCCGCTAATTACTATTCGTTTGTTTCGCATAAAAGCACTTTTAATCAATTGTAAAAACTAGTATCTTTACGCAAAAATACTCGCCTTGTCGCAAAACGATACCAACTCCGATGAATTTTATTCAAGATTTCATGATCAGCTTCTTGAATCGCAAGCCTGGCCTGGAACTTATATGTTTAAATTTGTAATAAAATCAGAGTCGTTAACCCTCGACAAATTAAAATCTTATTTCGATAATAAAAAGGCTAAATTCTCTGAGAAATTATCTTCAAAAAAAAACTTTACCAGCTTAACCATAAAAGTTAAAATGGTTAATGCTCATGAAGTTATATCGATTTATAAAAAAGCAAGTCAACTTGAGGGGATTATGGCATTGTAATTTTGATATAAAGTAGTGGCGATTCAATTGAATTTATTAATTTGCAGTATAATTTTACTTCACTAAGTAATTATCAACCTATTTTTTATGGAAACCTTGCAATACAACACAAAGCGCAAGCAATTAATTATCCCAGAATACGGGAGACACATTCACATAATGATTGAACAAGCCATGGCTACAGAAGATGCTGTGGAACGCAATAAAAAAGCGAAAGCAATTATTGGAGTAATGGGGAATCTTAATCCCCATTTAAGGGATGTTCCCGATTTCCAACACAAACTATGGGATCAATTTTTTATTATGGCAAATTTTGACATTGATGTTGAAAGTCCTTATGATATGCCCCAGAAAGAAGTTCTCGCCGCAAAGCCTGGAAAACTTCCTTATCCTCAAAATTATCCTAAATACCGTTTTTACGGAAATAACATCAAACGTATGATTGATGTTGCAATAGGATGGGAAGAAAATGAAATGAAAGAGGTTTTGGTATTTACGATAGCCAACCACATGAAGAAATGTTTTCTTGGTTGGAATAAAGATACCGTTGACGATGTCGTTATCATGGGACACTTAGACGAACTATCTGGTGGTAAATTAAAAGTTGTCGCTGCACAACTCCCTTTAACAAATTCTAATGATCTGTTAAAGCTGAAAACGAAAAACGGAAATGGCCCTAAAAGCAACATGCATAAAGTCAAAAAAAGCAATATAAGGAAACGTTACTAAAAAGTACATGGAATCATTTATCATTGAAGGGGGACAGCCTCTAAAAGGATCAATCACTCCCCAAGGAGCAAAAAACGAAGCTTTACAAATTTTGTGTGCTGTGTTGCTCACTTCAGAAGTCGTAACTATTCATAACATCCCTGACATTGTAGATGTCAATAAACTCATCAAACTCCTTGAAAATTTTGGTGTTAAAGTTGAAAGAAAATCAAAAGGACACTTCAGTTTTGAAGCCGATAATATTAATCTTGATTATTTAAGCTCTGAACAATATAAGAAAGACGGAAAAGGTCTGCGTGGCTCTATTATGCTTGTAGGTCCTCTTCTTGCTAGATTTGGCAAAGGAAGTATTCCAAAACCTGGAGGAGATAAAATAGGACGCCGTCGTCTAGATACCCATTTTGACGGATTAATTAAATTAGGGGCAACATTCAACTACAACCACGAAGATTATTTCTATAGTGTTGAGGCAAAAAAATTAATTGGAACCAATATGTTGCTTGATGAAGCATCAGTAACTGGAACAGCAAATATTCTTATGGCGGCTGTTTTAGCAGAGGGTAGAACCACTATTTATAATGCAGCTTGCGAACCTTATTTACAACAACTTTGCCTCATGCTAAACAGAATGGGTGCAAATATTAGTGGTATAGGCTCTAATTTGTTAACTATTGAAGGTGTCAAACAACTTGGTGGAACCGAGCATACTGTTCTTCCGGACATGATTGAAATTGGAAGCTGGGTAGGCTTAGCGGCAATGACACAAAGTGAAATCACTATCAAAAATGTTCGCTGGGAATATTTAGGCCAAATGCCTAGTGTTTTTAGAAAATTAGGAATAACTCTTAAAAAAAAGGGGGATGATATATTTATTCCAGCTCACACTCAAGGGTATGAAGTACAAAGCTATATTGATGGATCTATTCTTACAATTTCTGATGCCCCTTGGCCTGGTTTTACACCTGACTTACTAAGTATAATTTTAGTGGTCGCTACACAAGCCAAAGGAAGTATACTGATACACCAAAAAATGTTTGAAAGCCGCTTGTTTTTTGTCGATAAATTAATTGATATGGGAGCTAAAATTATCTTGTGTGATCCACATAGAGCATCAATAAT
>TARA_B110000285_G_scaffold42801_1_pt1 | contig 21328 bp, 20 predicted proteins | sample TARA_B110000285 | Tara Oceans TARA_B110000285 (sample SAMEA4397756) | marine metagenome | biome: Polar Biome; feature: [SRF] surface water layer (ENVO:00010504); material: water (ENVO:00002006), including particulate matter (ENVO:01000060) such as... | depth 5 m
CATGGAACGCCTGACGGGCACTGGCGATGCAGAGATGTCATTCCTTGGAAGTGGCGCGACGGTTAATGCGATTATGCGTTCATTGTCTGGCAAGGGGGCAGTGCGTTTGGGGCAGGGCACCATTCAGGGCTTGGACCTCAATACGTTAATGGGCAGCGGCAAAGGATCGGGCGGGACCACGGTTTTTGACAGCCTTGGTGCGACCTTTACCATGGACGCAGGCAATCTGCGCAATGATGACCTGTTGTTTGTTCTTCCAAATTTTGAGGCACGGGGCAAAGGCCGGATTGGTCTTGGGACGCAGGACATTGATTATCTGTTCACTCCAGCCGCATTGCGAGCCAATTCCGGGAAAGGGATTGCGATCCCTGTCAGCATCATGGGCCCGTGGTCAGACCCGCGTATTAAACCCGATCTAGAAGCTGCGATTGATCTGAACTTTGCTGAGGAAAAGGCCAAGCTTGAGCAAAAGGCCAAAGACCTTGAGAACGAAGCCAAGGCACTTGTGCAGGGGAAGCTGGAGAAGGAATTAGGTGTCTCTACTGAGGATGGCCAATCCGTTGAGGATGCAGTGAAGAAAAAGTTAGAGGACAAGCTGAAGGGCGAGTTGTTCAAGCTGTTTGACTAGGTCACGCGCTCTTGGATTTATTGTACTGGATCAAGTCCCATAGGTTGCTTTGGCAATATTTGAAGACCGCGACCGTGCCGTATTCCGCTTCAACGGGCGGTTGCGCGAATTCGATCCCTTTTTCAACATAGGCGTTGTAGTCCTGCCAAAAGTCGTCGGTTTCCAGAAATAGGAAAACACGGCCACCAGATTGCGCGCCGACGGCTTTTGATTGCTCAGGGTTGGACGCTTGGGCCAGCAAAAGTGATGTGCCGTTTTCGCCTTTGGGACGCACTACAACCCATCGTTTGTCTTGTTCTTATTGATAGGTGTCGTCTACCAGCTCAAAGCCCGGTTTTTCGGTATAGAATCGGGTGGCCTCATTGTAGTCGTTTACGACGATAGCCACCTGTTAAAGCCGTTGTGCCATCAGATGGTCGGGTCGTATTCGCCGACATTGCTTTCGGTGCGGATGACGGCATCAATGTCTTCAAAAACCGCACGCATTTCTGCATCGGATTCAGGGCTTTCGCATACGACTACAAGGTTTGGCGTGTTAGATGATGCACGCACCAATCCCCATGCGCCATTGTCTAAGATCACACGCGCGCCATTGGCGGTCACAACCTTTTTGATTGGACGCCCACCCAGTTTTTCACCAGCTTTAAATTTGGCGACCAGCTTAGCCACAAGGCGATCCAGCGTGCCGTACTTTTCCAGATCCGAACAGTATGGGGACATCGTTGATGTCGCCCATGTTTTTGGCAATGCTTTGCGCAGGTCAGGCAAAGACATGTCAGGGCTGCGGTCCATCAGTTTGCAGATTTCAACAGCAACGCGCATGCCACAGTCATAGCCATGTCCGATTTCGCCAGACAAGAAGTAGTGGCCTGATTTTTCAAACCCAGCCAACGCGCCCAGTTCTTTTACACGGCGTTTCATGTGGGAGTGGCCGGTCTTCCAGCAGTCCGCTTTGATCCCGTATTTTTGAAGTTCTGGGTCAGAGGCGGAAAGGTCTGTTAATTTCACATCAGCCACGATTGTGGAATTTGGGTAAATCTTGGCCGGATTGCGGGCCACGATAACGCCGACTTTGTCCGCGAAGATCTCTTCACCTTCGTCATCCACAACAACGCAATGGTCGCCGTCGCCGTCAAAACCAAGAGCAAAATCAGCACCGGATGCTTTGACGCAGTCAGACATGTCATGCAGCATTTCCATCGCTTTGGGATTTGGGTTGTAGTTTGGGAAATTGTAATCCAGTTCATTGTGGCTTGGGACCACTTCAACGCTGAGGCGTTCAAACAATTCATGTGCAAAGGCTGCGGCTGTTCCGTTGCCTATTGCACAAACGAGCTTGAGTTTGCGTGCCATTTTGAAGTCGCCAACAAGGTCATCCAAGTAAGCTGCGCGTACACCGTGGACGAATTCGTATTTGCCGCCTTCACGTGGCTGGCCATGCCCTTCAAGGACGATATCGCGCAATTCGTTCATCTCGTCAGGGCAGTGGGTGAGGGGGCGCTCAAAACCCATCTTCACTCCGGTCCAACCGTTTGGATGGTGGCTGGCTGTCATCATGGCAACAGCTGGCGCATCAGGGTGGAATTGGCTGAAATAGGCCATTGGTGACAGGGCTGGGCCGATGTCTTTGACGTTAGTACCCGCTTGCATCAAGCCAAGCATCAAAGCGTTTTTGATCGACAAAGAGTATTCGCGGTAATCGTTGCCAACAGCGATAACAGGCGCGATCCCGCGCAGATGCATCTGTGCCCCAAGGCCAAGTGCGGTGATATCAGGCAGGTTGATTGTGTCAGGATATTTTCAGCGTGCATCGTATTCGCGAAAACCAGTTGGCGTAATCATTGCGCCGCGTAAAAAATTCACAAGTGTTTTGGGATACTGTTGAAGCAGGTTTTGTTACGAGAGTTCTTTCCAAAAATACTTAAAGTGCCAGTGGGTGTGCTTTGGCGATTGCGTCAAATTGCATAAGGGTGCCGATCAATTCAGGCATCTGGTCGAGATAGACCATGTTTGGCCCATCTGATGGTGATTTGTCTGGGTCTTCATGTGTTTCGATAAAGATTGCGGCGGTGCCGATTGCTGCCGCCGCGCGCGCCATAAGGGGTGCAAATTCACGCTGCCCGCCCGTGGAGCCACCAAGGCCTGCAGGTTGCTGAACTGAGTGCGTGGCGTCCATAACCGTTGGATAGCCCGTCATTCCCATTTGTGGGATCGAACGCATGTCGGTGACCAGTGTGTTGTATCCAAAAGAGGTGCCCCGTTCGGTTAGCATGATCCGTTTGTTACCGGTACTTTCGATTTTGGTCACGATGTTTTGCATGTCCCAGGGGGCAAGGAATTGACCCTTTTTGACATTGATTGCTGCACCTGTGTGACCAGCTGCTAGGATCAAGTCCGTTTGGCGGCACAAAAGCGCAGGAATTTGCAACACGTCGCACACCTGTGCTGCGGCCGCACATTGTTCAGGGGTGTGAATGTCGGTCAGTACAGGAACGCCAATTGCCTTCTTAACAGAGGCAAGCATTTCAAGCCCCTCTTCCATTCCCGGCCCACGCACGCCGCTGATGGAAGTGCGGTTTGCCTTGTCGTAGCTGGCTTTGAAAATGTACTGTGCGCCAGCGGCGTCACAGGCCTCCTTCATTTTGCCTGCGATCATCTGGGCGTGATCAGCGCTTTCCAACTGGCAGGGGCCAGCAATTATCGTGAGCGGGCGATCGTTCCCAATTGTTAAGTCGGCAATTTGGACGTGTTTCATATTACGATGTTACCTGTTCGGGTAGGATTGAGGCTGTGAGCGAGATCATCAGATAGATCCCTCTAAACACAATGGAAAAGAGATATTGCACTTGCGGCGAATAACGCCTTCATCAGGGTTTTCGAGGCTGGCCATCATGTTGATCAGGGTCATCTTACCGGTTCCGTTGGGTGCCAAAATGCCCATGGAGTTCCCCAATTCCACCTTAAAAGACACGCGATCAAGGATGACCTTGCGCTGCGTACCCGTCCAAAAGGACTTGCTGACATTTTCAAACTCAAGCATCGAATGCTCCGGTGACTGCTTTTTGTCCGCCACTTCTTTAGGTGGTGGCACGTCCGTTCCAATTAAAGGGTTGGCTAAGTGATAGCCACAGAACTTGACTAGATTATGTCCATTTTGGAAACAAATGTAGATTATTGGGGTGATTTTTCACACAATAATTAGGGCGTGAAACAAAAAAACCAGCGCCGAGGCGCTGGTTTATGTTCTTATTTGCTGTGAGTTCAGCCGTTTTGTTTTTGAACGCGGCAGACTTTACCAGCAATGATACTAATAATTGCTGCCGCAAAGCTAAACAATGCGCCCATTTTGGCGGCATCTTGGACAGGTCCACCTTCAAATGCGACCGTCGCGATGAACAGCGAAACGGTAAAGCCGATCGCGGCCACACAGCCAACGACGACAAGGTCGATGATCCGCATACCTTCTGGCATACCCAAGCGAAGTGGCACAGCAGCGAACCAACCGAAGGCGAGAATCCCCAGTGGTTTACCGATGATCAAACCAGCAAGGACCAACCATGTGGCATCGCCAATCGCGCTAAGTTGAACGCCTGCGTTGAGCAGCCCGAAGAAAAACAAGATGATCTCAACCGGTGTTTTCAGCGCGTGTTCGATTTGGTTCAGCAGGTCGGTCAGATACTTTTCGGCATCGCTGAAGATACCAAAAGCACGGTCAGCATGTGGAATAGTAACAACGATCGGCAGCAGGCCCAGTGCAGGGTGAAGTCCAGAAACCATGAAGCCATACCAGCTGGCACAGCCGGCAACAAAGTACGGGAAGAAATGTAGCTTGGTGCGCACGAAGGAAGAAATCGGGCGCGCTTTGTTTCCGCGGTCTAGGTAGCGTGGCAACCAGTTGAACAGTACGTAAACTGCAATTGCTGCACCCAAGGAAAGAAACAACCATTCCGGAGCCAGTTCGCCCGACGGGTAAAAGATCGCTAGGATGATAAGGCCAGCTGCGTCATCTGCGATGGCGAGCAAGAGCAGGAAGCGGACCGCAGGGTGACCCGCACCAAATACGATACGGCCAACGAGGTATGAGAATGCGATGTCTGTCGCCGTTGGGATTGCCCAACCGTTTTGAACTGCGTCATATGTCTCGGAACCGAACACAAAGTACGCCATGCCGAGGTAGACTGCGATTGGACCGAACATGCCGCCTGCTGTTGCGAACAACGGAGTCGCAGCTTTTTTACCGCGAAGCGATCCGTTTTTCAGGATGAGGGCTTCCCAAACTTCCTTTGCAGCAATCGCAAAGAACAGGGCCATAAGGACGTCATTGATTAAGTAATGCAGGGTCAATGTACGGTGGCCATCATGCATATGGCCAATCGGGGCATGGTCCCAAATCTTGAATTCAACAAAGCTGTGGTACGTATCAGCCCAGTAATGTGGGTTGCCCGCGACAGGCGCGATTACATCCATATTGGCCCAGATCAGGGCTGTAATGGCGCCTAAGATCAAAAGTAGTGAGTAGTTCGTAAGGAAATTCCAGACGCGGTACATAATTGCCCCCTGTGCAATACGGTTCGTTTTGACCGAGATACCGCATCATATCCGTTGGGGCAATCGTTACCTAGTGGTTAATTCTGCGCTATTTACAGGGTAAATCATACGATTAACTGCCAAATCATCCCTGCAATTATGGCGCCAATTATCGCGAAACTTAAGTAAGCAATAAAGACGCGTGGCTTGACCAACGCCCACACTGCAATTGCTGCGGGTATGCAGCTGACGCCACCGGCTATGACAAATGACATTGCCGCACCTTGTGACATGCCTTGGGTCAATAAGGCATCAACCAGTGGCACTGCGGCATACCCATTCAGGTAAGCAGGAGCCCCGACCAAAGCGCCCATAAAAATAGGGCCAACGCCTGTGCCGCCGAGCACGCTGGCGATCAATTCCGCAGGAACATAGGCGATCATCATGGTTTCGATCACGTAGGCCAGCGTAAGCCATTTCAGCAAAAACAGCCCATTCTCTAGAGTTGTAGATTTAAAGACCTCACGACGCTCAGATTCTTTCCAAAATTTCCACTCAGGTTGACCAGAGAACGGTTTTTGGACACCGCAACAGCCACCAAAGGATGGTTTCTCGCGTAACGGGTCTGAAAAAATGACAGATCGGGAAAGGACGAGCATCCCAAATCCGCCAAAAATACCCAAACTAACGGCTGCGATTGTCTTTGCGACTGCAAATTCCCAGCCCAAAGTACCCGAAGTGATCAAAAACATCGCAGGATCCATCAGCGGAGATGCCAACCAAAATGCCATGACGGCGCCCAAAGGTGCCCCTAATGCGAGCAATGCAGCGATAAAAGGAATCACCTCGCAGGAGCAAAATGGGGACAATCCACCCAGCAATGCCGCCATTATGACCATGCGCACGGGGTTCCCCTCAAAGGCTCGGGCCAACAGGTTTTCAGCGCCAGTTGCCTTCAGGTATGCGACTGCGAGAACGGCAAAAAGGATGAACGGTGCCGTGCTCCAGATAGAAGCGGCTGTAGAGGTGAGCGTGGTTTGCAACTGTGCAGGATCAAGCAGTGTGATCAGAGCGATGAGTACCACCGATGCGCCCCATGCCCCGCCTAAATATTTGGTGAATGTGGGGCCGTGAGAGTTTGATTCGTTTGAATCTGCGTTTAATGCATCAGCCATGTTAGCGATCCTCGCATGGGGTTGTGCTGTCTGCACAGCATTCAGTTAGTAAGAATTCGGATAAGTGGCGGATTTGATCGTAGGCCACCGCCGCACAAATGATCGAACGCCCCTTGCGCACTTGTTCAACCATTTCAGTCTGCGCCAGAATTTTGATGTGGTGTGTGAGGGTACTGCCTGTCACACCTGTGCGGCTTCCTAGATCACCAATGCTTAGGCCCTCGGGCCCTGCACGGACCAATGCCCGCAAAATGGACAGGCGTTGTTCTGATCCCAAGGCGGCAAAGCTGGTTGCGGCGAGGGTGAGGCTTAAGTCGTCTGTTGATTCTATTTTCATATTTCTAGAATTATAGAAATGATTTCCAGCCGGCAAGTTATTTCGAAAATTATCGAAATGAATGCGCTTGCCGTTATTTATTGATCCTCTACATCTTAAAGCATGTCTGACCTTGTCGATGATATCCGCGCCTGCCGATTGTGCAGTGATCGCTTTGCTTTGACCCACACAGCCCATCAACCGCGCCCTGTTGCATGGTTTGAAAAGGGTGCGCGTATTTTGATTGCGGGGCAGGCACCGGGGGCACGGGTTCATCAGTCTGGTCGTCCGTTCACCGATCCCTCAGGTGATCGATTGCGCGAATGGCTGGGGATTGATGAGGCCACGTTTTACGATCAATCCAAACTGGCGATTGTACCAATGGCGTTTTGCTTTCCAGGGTACAACGCAAAGGGATCTGATCTACCGCCGCCCAAGATTTGCGGCGAAACGTGGCATGACCGCGTGATGGATCACCTTGGCGAAATACCATTGACGGTTCTGGTTGGGGGATATGCCCATAAATATCATCTGGGTGTAAAGACGGGGGTAACCCAAACGGTAGAACAGTGGCGAATGCGCGCGCCGAACGTCTTTGCCTTGCCACACCCCAGCTGGCGCAATACGGGGTGGATAAAACAGAACCCATGGTTCGCGACTGAAACACTGCCAGCGCTGCGGGCGCGGGTACAAGAGGTGCTAAAATGAGTGATTTGACCCCTTTGGATATTGCGCACGGCGCGATGGAAGCCGCCCCAAATGATGATGCTATCCGCCTTGCGTTCTATGAGCGTCTTGGGGACGGGGAGTTGTTCTTGTTGCTTGAGGCCGAAGCGGAAGGGGAAACGATCAAGCCCCAAACCTTTGATAGCGGATCAGGTGAAATCGTTTTGGTCTTTGATCGCCAAGAACGCTTAACTGCCTTTACGGGTGAGGCGACGCCTTATGCTGCTTTGTCTGGCCGTGTGATCTCACAATTGTTGGCAGGGCAGGGCTTGGGCCTTGGCTTGAACCTAGAGGTGGCACCTTCTTCATTCTTGATGGATGCGAACGGTGTTGATTGGCTGGCTGAAACATTGGGCCATGCGCCTGATCAGGTTGAGGCCAAGATCGAAGAGGTTTCTGTCCCCACTGGATTGCCCGAAACACTGATCACTGCGATCGATACCAAGCTTGCGACAGCCACGGGCCTTGCCCTAAGCGCCTATTTGGTTGGTGTGAAGTATACGGGTGGCAGCACTGGCCACCTGCTTGGGTTTGTTGGTGCGTTGCCTGATGCACAGGGTGCCTTGGCACAAGCTGCTGGTGAGGCGCTGACCTTTTCAGGGATTGAAGCGGGCGCAATGGATGTTGGCTTCTTTGACGCCAATGATCCGATCACTCCGCGCCTTGCGCGTGTTGGTTTGCGATTCGATCTGCCCCAACCTGCTGTTGTGGATCAAGTTGAATTTGGCGCGCCGGGATCTGATCCTGCGAAACCACCGAAACTATAATAACGCGCTTGTCTCAAGTTTGCGAGGTAGGGTGCGTTGTAGGAGTTGTCAGACTAACCTTTGCCCAGACAACATGATTATGAGGGCCCAATGCCAGTCGATAAAGCCCCTAACCCGCAGTCGTCTGCTGACGGGTATTGCAACAGTTTTGCTGAGTGGTGCAGCTATATTTGTGGCCAGTTGATATAATATTGGTGCACGACGCCGTTACAATCATCTAGTTGGCTTTGCTCTGATAGGCTTACGGGGCTGTTACAAATGTTGTGCATCATCTTGCGCGGACCTTTTCGCGGGGTAAGTGTTGATCCATTTTTAGCTGATTTATTTGGTCAAGATAGTATTCACAGGCTTGGCACACACAACCGTGAATTCAGCGGCGCATTTCGTGAGGTACATGACAAATTCCATGCGGAAGCGGCGGGAAACCACCCGTGAAAACGCAGAAATGACTGCTAATTTGGCTATTTAGGTGTCTTGAGTGTTTCAAGAATGCTTTTGGTATCCTGCCCGCAACGGGGTGGGGCCGATCGATACTGAACTGGCGTGCGTGACAGCTTCAAGGGGTTCGCCAACAGTTGGACATTTCCACCATCGATGCCGTCTGCGACAACATCAACGATGGTGCCACGCGCAATGGCCTGATCCGAATTCAGCGCTTCATCAACGGTATGAATTGGCCCGACCGGAACCTTCACGCTTTGCAGCTTTTCCAAGATTTCTGCTTTGGTTAGCTTTGCAAGTGTTTCGCGTAATTGAGGGATCAGTGTTTCACGATGTTCGATGCGGCTGGAATTGGTTTTGTATTTATCCTCTGCACCCAGATCAGAACGACCGATCACATCGCAGAACCTAGCGAATTGCGAATCGTTGCCAACGGCAACCAAGATATGACCATCGCTGGCGGCGAAGGCGTCATACGGTACGATATTAGGGTGCGCATTCCCGCGTCTAATTGGGGCATTTCCAGAAGTCAGGTAATTGGTCCCCTCATTGATGAGCCACGCCATTGATGCGTCAACAAGGCTAAGGTCGATGTGTTGCCCTTCACCTGTTTTGTCGCGGTGGCGCAGAGCTGCAAGAATGCCGATGGTTGCGTACATTCCGCACATCACATCTGCGATGCCTACGCCAACTTTGGTTGGGACACCTTCGGGATCGCCGGTTAGGGACATAATGCCACCGAACCCTTGGGCCATCAAATCATAACCGGGTTGGTCGCGGTTTGGACCCGTTTGACCGAAGCCAGAGATAGAGCAGTAAACGACGCTTGGATGGGCCTTCATCAGTGATTTGTGGTCTAGGCCATATTTGACCAAGCCATCGGGCTTGTAGTTCTCAATAATGATGTCTGCGCGTGCCGCGAGTTGGTGAATGATCGCTTGTCCTTCTTCGGTCGAGATATCGACCGCGATGGATTGTTTGTTGCGATTGGCAGCCATGAAATATGCACTGAGGTCTGTGGATGTGCCGTCCGGGTTTTTAGCGAAATTGGGGCCCCAACCGCGGGTGTCATCACCGCCGGTTTTTGGGTTTTCGATTTTGATGATCGTCGCGCCAAAATCACCCAACAATTGCGTGGCGGTGGGCCCTGCAAGGATGCGGCTTAGGTCCAGAACGAAAATGTCGCCAAGCGCAGTAGGAGTTTCAGAGGAGGCTTCAAATTCGGGCATCATAGGCACCTTTTTCAATAACAGCTGCAATCACTGTAAACTCTTGTGCCTTTTGCGCAGCCTTCAGCGCAACCCGCAATTCGTCGCGGGTGTGGACAGTATGACCATTTCCCCCAAATGCGTTGCCCATAGCGGCAAAATCGTGCCGTGCGAAGTCGACGCCATTGTTGGTCAGTTGCCGTTGACGTTGCTTCAATGCGAGGGAGGCATCAACGAAGACCACGAAGATCGTATTTAGGCTCAATTCCTTGGCCGTTGTCAGTTCACCTGCAACCATCAAGAAACCAGCTTCTCCACAAAAGCTAACCACAGTTCGATAGGGTTCGATGAAGTGCGCACCAATCGCAAGCGGGATGGCACAGCCCATCGTGCAAAAAGCAGAGGACTGCATCAGTCCGCGCGGCGCGTAACATTCCCACATCTGGCTTAGCAAAATGCGGTGTGCGCCGCTGTCGACGGTGGCGTGTATCTCTTGGCAGGTCACCGCGGCAGACATCGACAACGGCTGCTGGCCCCGATGCGTCGTCTTTGGGAAATGAGGTTGCGAGGGCAGATTTCGTTTGTTGGATTTGCCCATTTGCCCAAACAGTGCGTGGCGTTGAAGCGGCATTCAGGGCGTTAAGTGTCGCGGGCGTGTTGCCGATAATGTTTAGCGTCGCTTGGTGCATGTAGTGGTGGTTTGGCACCGCTGTTATGTCGATCACGTTAACCTGCGAAGCGTCCCAGATGTTTTGCCATCCCGGACGCATCTCAATCGAATCATAACCGGCACAAATGATGAGGTCCGCTTGTTTGATTAGTGGCAACAGATGGGTGTCGGCCAATGGGGACAGGCCCGCACCACCAAGGGCAAGCGCGTGATCTTCAGGCAGCAATCCCTTTGCTTTATATGTCGTGACAACAGGGGTGGCGAAACGTTCCGCCATTTCGGTTAATGCAGTGGCGGCATCTTCGTTGACGGCATCCAGACCTGCTATGATGACGGGACGATTGGCTGTGCTTAACCAGCTAGCGGCTTGCTCCAAAACATTTTGGGCTGGGATCACTGGCGCTGCGGGCGCACGCGCGAATGGTGCTGTGGCTGGAACCTGTGCAACGGCTACGGCGATTGGAAGGTAAATATGAACTGGGCCGGGGCGACCCTCAAGTGCGATACTGACTGCTTTATCGGCGATGATATGCGCGGCACCAGCGTTGAAGGTAAAACTGGCTTTGGTGATGGGCGCGAACACGGCGGTTTGGTCAAGCACTTGGTGCGTATATGACTGCGCTTCGTCGGCATCGACCGCGCCTGCTATTACAATCATTGGCGCACGATCTTGATGGGCATTGGCCACTGCATTGACGCCGTTCAACGCGCCGGGCCCAACTGTGGCCACTAAAATGCCCAAGGCACCGGTGCGATGCCACGCACCTTCGGCCATGAATGCATGCAGACTCGAGCGCATCAATGATCATCAGGACTTCACCACCCGACATACCAAAAGCTACGCGACAGCCCGCGGCCTATAGGCGTTGGGCAAGGGCATCAGCGGCGCAAATGGTGGTGATCAAGGGGGAGTGCTCAAATTGGGTTAAACAGAAATTGCATGATGGCAAACCTGTAGCAAGTGACAGTTGCGTGCAAAATATTTCAAAAGAAAAGGCCGCGCAATTTGCGCGGCCTTGAATTCTTGATCAACGATTTGAATTTAGGCGAGGTGCCTCAAATTAACGCTTATTGTTAGCGGCGACGATCGCGGCGCGCGCTCATTGGTTGGAATGCAACCCCTACGTGGGCTTCGCAATATGGTTTGCCCTGTTGAACATTCAGACCACAGAACCAGAAATCTTCGGTTGCTGGATCGCCAACTGGCCATTTGCATGTGCGCTCTGTCAACTCCATCAAAGTCAGCTTCTTCGCTTTCTTTTCGATTTCGTTGACCTTGGCCAAAGCTTCTGGGCTGATTTCATTTGCAGATGGCTGCGGTGGCAGCGGCTGACCTGCAGGGATGATCATCTTGCGCGCTGGCAAGTTGGATTTAGGTAAATTCGGATCAACTGGTTTAATAGCCGGTTCCGTTCTCATCTCCACCTTAGGCTTGGCTGGTGCCTTTGGGGCTGCTTTTGGTTTTGCATCCGCTTTGGTTGCGGTGCTTGTGGTCGTGCGATTGGATAGGCCCAAGCGATGCACCTTGCCGATAACGGCATTGCGGGTCACGCCGCCCAATTCTTTTGCGATCTGGCTGGCCGAATGGCCTTCGCCCCACATCTTTTTCAGTACTTCAACGCGGTCGTCAGTCCAGGACATAGGGTTTCCCTAAGCTAAAAAGCGACCCATCGGTGGGGCCGCTTTGGGGTGTTGTTCAGCCTTCTATCCTAATGGTTCTGCTGGCGGTGACAAGCATGATACGTCATGCGCGTCGCAGTTGTGTCTCTCGTAGAGCCAAAAGGACCGCCCCAGCGATAATAATACCCGCTCCAAGGCATGTGATTGCATCAGGGAATATGTCATAAAATATAAGATCGTAGAGGGTCGCGAAGAGCAGTGTTCCGTAGCTGAATGGGGCCACAAAACTGGCGTCTGCGCGGGCCAACGCATTCACGAAACATGTTTGTGCTAAGGCCATAAAGATCCCAATCAGCGCCAAAAGCCCCCATTGCGCCAGTGTGGGCACAATCCAAAATGGGATCACTGCGAGGGATGAGATGATGACCCCAACCATGTTGTTTGTCAGTAAAACTTGCAGCGGGTTCTGCTTGCCCGACAATTTTTTGATAATAATTAGCTCAAATCCTAACAATACAGCGGCCCCAAGGGGTAGAAGTGCTGCGATTTGAAAGCTTGCGGGTGTGGGGCGCAGTAAAATTGCAGCGCCAACAAGCGCAATTATTGCTGCTCCCCAGCGGATTGGTCCGACCCGCTCCCCCAAAATGGGGATGGCAAGCATCATCGCAAAGACGGGGTTCAGGAATGAAATCGCAGTGGCATCGGCCAATGGTATGTAGGCGACTGAAGCAAACATAAGGGTTACACCGGCCCAGCCGAAGGTCGTTCTGATAACGTGCAAGCTCCAATGGGGTGCGCCAAATTTTGGACGCATTATCCTGGCCACCATGAGCAGTCCAATAAATGCAAAGATGTAGCGGCCATGCGAAATCTGTAAGGGGTGCAGGGCTGGTCCAAATGCATCAGAGCCCAAAGCCTTTGCAAATAGGGTGGTTGCCGCAATGAATGCGGTGGCGATGCATATCAAAGTTGCGGCTAAGGCTGGGTTCTGTGTGCGGGCTTGAAACATGTATTTGCTATGCGCCGGCATATTGGATGATGCAAGCGGCCAATATGTGGGTGGCCAATCATTGCACGATGCACTAAAGTTAACGACATGAACACACTGGCACATATCTCTGCTTTGCGACGACTGCGCTTTACAGCGTAAGTTGTCTCTAAGCCTGTGTTCCGCGCGTTTTGCGCATTAATTTCCCAAAATTGTTGACCTGCCAGTATCCTCAATGCACAACTCGCTTTTGTGTCGTGCTGGCTTTTTCCAAAGGATGATCTGATGATCGCTTCTGTTCTACCTACCTATTCTCGTGCTCCTATGACATTTGTCAAAGGTGAAGGCTCTTGGCTGATTGAAGCAGATGGTCGACGCTTTTTGGATCTGGGTGCTGGTATTGCAGTAAATGCTTTGGGTCATGCGCACCCCGCACTTGTCAAAGCACTGACAGATCAGGCAGGTGCGCTTTGGCACACCTCTAACCTTTACCATATTCCACAACAGCAGATGCTTGCGGATAAATTGGTAGACGCAACATTCGCTGACACCGTTTTCTTCACCAACTCTGGCACAGAGGCGTGTGAGTTGGCAGTAAAGATGGCCCGCAAGTATTGGTATGACAAAGGCCAAGAGGATCGTGTTGAAATCATCACGTTTGATGGGTCATTCCACGGTCGTTCCTCAGCGGGTATTGCAGCTGCTGGGTCAGAAAAGATGACCAAAGGGTTCGGTCCATTGCTGGGTGGCTTTACGCACCTGACGTTTGGGGATCATGACGCGCTTACTGCTGCGGCCAGCAACAAGACTGCGGCGATCATGGTTGAACCTATTCAGGGCGAGGGTGGTATTCGCTCATTGCCAGATCAGTGCCTTAAGGGCTTGCGTGATCTGTGTGACGAACATGGCATTCTATTGATACTGGACGAGGTTCAATGTGGCGTTGGGCGTACAGGAAAACTGTTCGCACATGAGTGGGCTGGGGTTGAACCAGATATCATGATGGTCGCCAAAGGCATTGGCGGCGGTTTCCCCCTTGGTGCAGTACTTGCGACTGAGGACGCGGCGTCTGGCATGACGGCGGGCACACACGGATCGACCTATGGCGGTAACCCGTTGGGTTGTGCGGTAGGTTGTGCTGTGTTGGATGAAATCAATACGCCTGAATTTTTGGCAGAGGTGAACCGCAAGTCGGGTTTGCTACGTCAAAAGCTGGAGGGGCTGATTGCGTCCAATCCTGACGTCTTTGAAAGCGTCCGAGGTGCGGGCATGATGATGGGTGTTAAGTGCAAAGCAACCAACATTGAAGTGGTGAACGCGGGCTATGATGCGCATGTCCTGACAGTCCCAGCCGCTGACAATGTGATCCGTTTGCTTCCAGCCCTTACAATCACAGACGAAGAAATCGGAGAGGCGGTCACTCGCTTGAATCAAGCTGCAAAAACAGTTGCGAACGCCTGATTTCGTCTAACCTAATTTCATAAGGCTTGGGACAATGCGTCCCCAAGGTCGATCAATATAGAGTAATATAATGAATCACTTTTTAGATATCCACAAAACCGACCCAGCAGCTCTGCGGACTATTCTTGATGACGCACTGGCAATGAAGTCTGCGCGCAAGGGATTGCCACGTGCCACGCTTGATGCCAAAAAGCCCCTGGATGGGCATATGGTTGCGTTAATCTTTGAAAAACCATCCACCCGTACGCGCGTTTCATTCGATGTCGGTGTGCGCCAGATGGGCGGTGAAACGATGGTTTTGTCTGGTTCTGATATGCAACTGGGCCACGGTGAAACAATCGCCGACACGGCACGTGTTTTGTCACGTTACGTGGATCTGATCATGATCCGCACGTTTGACGAGTCGGTTCTGCTAGAGATGGCGGAATACGCGGATGTGCCTGTGATCAATGGGCTGACCGATCGCACACACCCTTGCCAGATTATGGCGGATGTCATGACCTATGAGGAACATCGCGGCCCGATCAAAGGCAAAAAGGTTGTCTGGTTTGGGGACGGCAACAACGTCTGTGCCTCATTCCTACATGCTGCGGCGCAGTTCCAGTTTGACCTAACATTCGCAGGGCCTGCCCAATTGGACCCAGAAGATGAATTTGTTGGTTTGGCGCGCAGGGCGGGCTGTACGATCCAAATTGAACGCGACGCGGACAAAGCTGTTGCTGGTGCTGATCTGGTTGTCGCAGACACATGGGTTTCCATGCACGACAGCCAATCCACCAAGGAACGTCGTCACAACCAATTGCGCCCCTATCAAGTGAACCAAGAGCTGATGAGTAAAGCAAATGACAACGCATTGTTCATGCACTGTTTACCCGCGCACCGCGAAGAAGAAGTAACCAGCGAAGTTATGGATGGTCCGAATTCGGTTATTTTTGACGAAGCGGAAAACCGGCTTCATGCTCAAAAAGCGATCATGCGGTATTGCTTGGATCGGTAAATAGACCGAGTTTAGAAAGTTTTAACCGTAACGGCTGGCCCGTTCGCTGCGGTTTTAAAACCTAACAAGATTTACAACGCGGCTGGGTTGTAACCGTTGAGGGGTGGCTTGCGCAGGCAGTTGCAAAATGCAATCTGGCAGCAACACATCAATAAGGACCGCACATGGCACACGAGATTGCATTAGCAGATATCGGCGTTTACGGACTTGGCACCATGGGCAGTGCGCTGGCGCTGAACTTTGCGGGCAAAGGGTTTTCTGTAGCTGTTACCAATCGCGAAGCTGGCTGGATTGATGATTTCCTAAACGAAGCGCCAGAGTTTGTGGACAAGATGTCTGGTTACGCTGAACTTGCTGACTTTGTGCAGGCGATCAAAGCGCCGCGTACTATTCTATTCATGATCCCATCGGGTAAACCGATGGATGCGATGATCGAGACAATCAAACCACTGCTGAGCGAGGGTGACACCATCATCGACGGCGGCAATGCTGATTTCAACGAAACACGCCGTCGTTCTGCTGAACTTGATGGTACCGGCCTTCATTTTGTCGGTATGGGCGTTTCTGGTGGTGAAGACGGTGCACGTCATGGTCCATCTATGATGGTTGGTGGCACAGCGCATTCATGGACACAACTTAAGCCGATGGCCGAAGCTATTGCGGCCAAGTTTGAGGGTGAGCCATGCGTGGACCACCTAGGACCTGACGGCGCTGGGCACTTCGTGAAGACCGTGCACAACGGCATCGAATACGCTGACATGCAGATGATTTCTGAAATCTATGGTTTGTTGCGCGATCAAGGTGGCCAAGAGCCAGCTGAGATTGGTCAAATGTTTGAGCGCTGGGCGACAGGCCCACTTAGCTCATATCTGATTGAGATTTCAGGCGCGGCTTTGCAATCCGTTGATAGCAAGACAGGTCAGCCAATGGTTGATGTGATCCTTGATAAGGCGGGCCAAAAAGGCACAGGTCGTTGGACTTTGGTTGAGGCGCTGAAGCTTGGGCAGTCCGCTAGCACGATCGAAGCTGCTGTTGGGGCGCGTGGATGGTCTTCGGAAAAAGATATGCGCGTTGCAGCCGATCCATTATTGGAAAAAGGCGCGATACCTGCCGAACTACCAACCGAAAAAGATATGGAAAACGCGATGATGGCGGCCCGCATTTTGGGTCATGCGCAGGGTTTCCGCATCTTGTCGTCCGCATCTGAAGAATTTGATTGGGCGCTAGATATGGCGCGGATCGCTGAAATTTGGCGCGCGGGCTGCATTATTCGCTCATCTTTGTTGGATGAGATTGCTGCTGCGTTCCGCGCAGAGCTACCGTTTGATCACTTGATCCTTGCGCCAGCCATCAGCGAACTGCTTGCTGTGTCCATCTCAGGACTACGCCGCGTTGTAGCTGTTGCGGCACTGACGGGCCAACCGGTTCCTGCATTGTCCGCAGCCCTTGCATGGCACGATACGATGGCACGGGGCCGTGGCACTGCCAACATGATCCAAGCACAGCGTGACTTTTTTGGGGCGCATGGGTTTGAACGCATGGATGTTGAAGGCAAGCATTACGGTGATTGGAACGCTGTCTAAACTATTGTTTGCGCCGTTTGGCCCGAAGCGTCGGATCTTCTTTTGTGGGGTCTTCGGGCCATGGATGGCGCGGGTATGACCCACGCATGTCTTTACGCACATCCGCGTAACTCGTTTCCCAAAAACGCGGCAAGTCTGCAGTGATCTGAACCGGCTTTTGCGCAGGGGACAGCAATGTGATTTGCAATGGCTCTTTGCCGATCATTGGATGTTCGGTCACCCCAAACAACTCTTGAAGCCGTATTGCGATTTGGGGCTGCGTGCCTGAATATTCGATTGGAATTGTGCGCCCTAGTGGTGTTTCAAACTTCTCCGGTGCTGCGCGATTCAATGCTTGCGTTTGGTCCCAATCAAGGCGCGCTTGCAACGCTTGGATTATGTCGAACGCTTTCCAATCGGTGGTACTGCGCACGCCACTGATGTGGGGCAGTAACCAGTCCTCTAAAATTTCAAGCAGATGCGTTTCATCAACTGAAGGAAAGCTGGAATCGTCAATCAATTTGCAGCGAGCAATGAAACGTTTGGCTGACTTTGATGGCTTCAGGCCAAGCTGGCGTATGCCTTCCATCATCGCAACGGCGATTTCATCGTCGGGGGCGTTTGACCATGTGTGATCTTCTAAAACAAGTGCGCCAAAACATTCCTGCCGGCGGGTCAAAACGCGACCCTCGCGGCGCGACCATAGGCAGACATTGCGCCAGTCAATCTGGTCTTCAAACAGATTGCGCAACTCGCTGTCTGAAAGCGGGACGGCTTGTCTAATACGGGCCTCACGAGGATCGCCGTCTAGGTCGGTGGCCACAATCAGACGGTTGCCACCAATCGCATCCTCAGGCGGCATAACCGCACCTTTGCCCCCTGACAGGACGAAACGTGGCGCGTCACCTGGACGGCGCAAGCCTATGCGATCAGGGTAGGCGAGGGCGGCATGTTCACCCAATGAAAAGGCGCGTTTTGAAGCGGGTGCGCGTTTCGCCAGTCGTTTGGTTTCGACTTTGATACGTTCAAGGGCACCACGATTGACCGCGCCGCCAAAACGGTTTGGATCACGCATGGCTTGGATACGCAGGTTCAGATCAACCGATACACCGCGCAATGGGTCGCGTTCGGCCAAAAGGGCGGCGACTTGGGCGGCGTCTTTCCCAGCAGTTTGAATCATATGGGCAAGACGGGGATGTAAAGGATAGCTGGCCAAAGCACGGCCATGGGGCGTGATCCGCCCCTCAAAGTCCAGAGCACCGAGCATTTTTAAGACTGCCTGTGCCTCTGCCAAACGGCCTGCGTGGGGTGGGGTAACAAATTGCAGGGTCTCTGGGCCTGAACCCCAAACTGCAAGCTCAAGTGCGAACCCTGTCAGATCACCAGCATCAATTTCAGCAGGCGGGTAGGCGGTCAAAGCGCCATCTTCACCGCGGGTCCAAACCTTGTAGCAATCACCTGCTTGCACACGACCTGCACGTCCTGCGCGTTGGGTGGCCTCAGCCCGTGTGACACGTTCGGTGACCAAACGGGACATGCCACTGGCAGGATCAAACCGGGCGCGACGGGATTTGCCGCCGTCCACCACAACTTTGATATCTGGGATTGTTAGGGAGGTTTCCGCGATGGCTGTCGCCAACACAATTTTGCGCCCATGTTTGGTAGGGGAAATTGCGTCGCGCTGAGCGGCAAAATCCATAGCGCCAAAAAGTGGGGCGAGGGTGCAATCACCTTTGACTTGGCCTTCAAGCAGGCTGTGAACACGGCGAATTTCGCCCTCACCGGGGAGGAAAACAAGAACACTGCCTGTTGTCTCACTGAGGGCGTGAAGGGTGGTGTCAGCAACGGCTTGTTCAAAGCGGGTGGTTTTGGCAATCGGCTTGGTGAGCCAATGGGGGGTCACATCATATGCGCGACCTTGCGAGGTTACGATAGGGGCGTCCATGACTTCTGCAATCGGGGCGGCGTCTAACGTGGCCGACATTGCAACCAACAACAGATCATCGCGCAAGGCACTGGTAACTTCGAGGCACAGAGCAAGGCCAAGATCGGCGTTGAGGCTGCGTTCGTGGAATTCATCAAAAATGACGGCACCGATATTGGGCAGGTCAGGCTGATCCTGCAACATGCGTGTCAGGATGCCTTCGGTCACAACTTCAATTCGCGTTTGTTTGCCAACCTTAGAGGTGCCGCGAATACGGTAGCCCACGGTTTCCCCAACCGGCTCCCCAATTGTCTGCGCCATGCGCTCAGCGGCGGCGCGCGCTGCAAGGCGGCGTGGTTCGAGCATAAGGATGCGGCCCGTGGTCAGGTTGGCATCCAGCATCGCAAGGGGCACACGTGTTGTTTTGCCTGCCCCAGGTGGGGCTTGCAGCACAACACGGCCCTGACTGCGCAGGGCGTCGATCACATCGGGCAGAACCGCATCAATGGGGAGTGTCAGTGTCATGCTGTCTTATCCGTTAATCTGTGCATAAGGCCAAGCAGAAGTGCTGCGAGACTAGACATTTGGTCTGCGCTGCAGGACAAAAGCAGGGAATTACATGTGAGATGACGATGGACCTAGATGATCTGGCAAAACGAATTGCCGCGGGCGAACGCCGCGCCTTGGCGCGTGGTATTACGCTGGTGGAGAGTTCACGCGAGGATCACCGTGTCCAAGCAGCCCAAGTTTTAGCGGCTATGCCCAAAGACCGTCAAGCGTTGCGTATAGGGTTATCAGGCACACCGGGTGTCGGGAAGTCGACGTTCATTGAGAGCTTTGGCATGATGCTGACGGGCCAAGGCTTGCGTGTGGCGGTGTTGGCGGTTGATCCTTCATCGGCTCGCTCTGGTGGGTCTATTCTGGGGGACAAGACCCGCATGGACCGTCTGGCCCGTGATCCCAATGCATTTATCCGTCCGTCGCCCAGCCAAACCCATTTGGGGGGTGTCGCGCGGCGCACACGTGAGGCTGTCGCCTTGTGTGAAGGTGCAGGCTTTGATGTGGTGTTGATTGAAACTGTGGGCGTTGGGCAGTCAGAAACGGTTGTGGCCCAGATGTCTGATCTGTTCATGTTGTTATTGGCACCTGCGGGTGGGGATGAGTTGCAAGGCGTAAAACGCGGTATCATGGAGATGGCCGATATCATCTTGGTCAACAAAGCGGATGGCGATCTGAAACCAGTCGCGATGCGCACGCGCGCGGATTATTCCGGAGCGCTCCGTTTGATGCGCAAACGTCCGCAAGATCCTGAGGGCTTTCCTAAAGCACTGACGGTTTCGGCCTTGGAAGAAGACGGGTTTGAAGACGCATGGGCCGCGATGCTTGAGTTGGACGGATGGCGCCGTGCAAATGGGTTCTTTGATGGAACACGGTCAACCCAAGCGCGTTACTGGTTTGAGGAAGATGTGCGTATGGCGTTGTTGGCGCAATTGGATCGTCGTGATGTGGCCCATGAGATGAAGCGTCTTGGTGGGGAGGTTGCGCGAGGCGAGACAGCCCCCGCGGTTGCGGCGGCGCAAATGGTGTCTGTGTTGCGCGAATCGTAAAACGTGGAAAGGGGGCCAGCCCCCGTTTTGCGAACTCCCCCGGAGTTTGTTTGGTAAGATGAACGTGGGGGTGCGGTGTTTTGACTGTTCGGTTTTGTCGCGATTTGTGTTGAATGAGGGGATGAATAGCCGTTCGCTGTAGATTGGTGTTGTGAACATTGGGTTTTCTGCAAAAGGAATGAGAGATAGTGGCTATTTGGGTTGACCAGCCCTTCGATTCCTCCTATTGCCAGCGAACGAATTTATGGGTGCGACCTAAGTCTGCATCCGGCGTTGTGTGAGAGGACCGCCTCGATCACGACCTGAGCAAAAGGATGATCCCATGTCGCGTCGTTGCGAATTGACCGGTAAAGGCCCCATGTCTGGCAACAATGTCAGCCATGCGAACAACAAAACTAAGCGTCGGTTTTTGCCGAACTTGAACGATGTGACTTTGCAGTCCGAAGTTCTTGGCCGTGGCATCAAGTTCCGCATCTCTGCGGCTGCTTTGCGCACAGTTGACCACCGTGGTGGTTTGGACGCGTTCATGGCGAAAGCAAAGGACACTGAGTTGTCTGACAGTGCTTTGAAAGTAAAAAAAGAAATCTCTAAGGCCCAAACAGCAGCTGCTTAAGCTTTTGAAGATTGATCGATTTGACCTCGTCTGTTTTGCAGGCGGGGTTGTTTCGTTTTGACGCAGTTGTTTTGATTTTGCTTAAGCTGTAGATCAAC
>TARA_B110000285_G_scaffold151638_1_pt1 | contig 21240 bp, 19 predicted proteins | sample TARA_B110000285 | Tara Oceans TARA_B110000285 (sample SAMEA4397756) | marine metagenome | biome: Polar Biome; feature: [SRF] surface water layer (ENVO:00010504); material: water (ENVO:00002006), including particulate matter (ENVO:01000060) such as... | depth 5 m
ACTGGAACATTGATTTACAGTCAGAAAACAGAAAGTTTTAGCGTTAAAAAAGGGCCGATTTTCTCAAACTTTGTTTTAGCGGATGAGATCAACCGTGCGCCAGCGAAAGTTCAAAGTGCTCTTTTAGAAGCAATGGAGGAAAGACAGATCACAATTGGAGATACGACATTTGATCTTCCAAAACCTTTTCTCGTTCTCGCGACTCAAAACCCAATTGAACAGGAAGGAACATACCCATTGCCTGAAGCGCAAGTCGATCGATTTATGATGAAAGTGTTTTTGAAATACCCAAATAAAGAAGAAGAAAGACAAATTATAAGATCAAATGTTCGCCCAGGCGGAATGGCAAAAGCAGGTAAAGTTATTTCAACGAAAGATGTTGAACGCTGCCGTGACCTTGTAAAACAGGTTTATTTGGACGAAAAGATCGAACAATATATAGTTGACATCGTGTTCGCGACAAGAACTCCAGAAAAATATGGTTTGGAAAGTTTAGCTCCTCTGATCTCTGTTGGATGTTCGCCGAGAGCGAGTATCAACTTGGCTATCGCAGCAAAAGCTTTTGCCTTTTTACAAGGGAGGGCATTTGTGATTCCAGAAGATATTCGTGCGATTGCACCGGATGTAATGCGCCACAGAATGGGCTTGACCTATGAAGCGGAGGCAGAAAACATCACTGAGGGTGACATCGTGACAAAAATTGTAAACAAAATTGAAGTACCATAAGCTTCGTATATGGATACCAAAGAACTTCTGAAAAAAGTCCGTCGTTTGGAAATAAAAGCCAAAGGACTCACCAAGCATATTTTTTCTGGTGAGTATCATTCTGCGTTCAAAGGTCGAGGAATGGCGTTCAGTGAAGTTCGTGAGTACCATTTTGGAGATGAAGTTCGAACCATTGATTGGAACGTTACTGCAAGATTCAACGAACCGTATGTTAAGGTTTTTGATGAGGAACGTGAGTTAACGGTAATGCTTATCATTGATGTTTCCGGATCAGAGGATTTTGGATCAACTGAAAAAACAAAAAAAGATCTTGCTCTAGAATTGGCAGCCGTATTGTCATTTTCAGCTTTGAGCAACAACGATAAAGTCGGAGCTATTTTCGTGTCGGATAAAATTGAAAAATACATCGCTCCTTCAAAAGGTAAAAAACACGCATTAATAATTTTGCGCGAACTGATAGAACTTAAACCTGAAAACAAAGGAACAAACCTTGACGAAGCTCTTAAATTTTTCAGAAATACGCAAAAGAAGCGAACCATTGCCTTTGTTATTAGTGATTTCATGGATGAAAATAATTTCATTGAAGGCTTGAAAGTTTCCAAAAGAAGACACGACATGGTCGCAATTCACTTACTGGATGAGGCTGAACGACACCTGCCCGATGTTGGCGTCATCCAACTCTACAATTCTGAAACAGAAGAAACAACTTGGGTCAACTCTGCTAGCCGACAAGCCAAGGAAGTTCACTCGTCCAACTTCAATAAAACACAAGACAAATTGTTCGATGACTTTCAAAAATCAGGAGTCGATTTCGCTACGATTTCAACCTCAGAAGATTTTATTAAACCGCTTGTAAAACTTTTCCAAAGAAGATAATGGCAAAGTGGATCTACATAGCGTTCTTACTTGTTAACTTTTCGGGGTTTAGCCAAAAACTATCCTCGAATGCATCGGTGAAGAAGATTCTCATCGGTGAACCAATAATGATTAAGTACAGAGTTGTCCTCGACAAAAATGCCACGATTGAATTTAAAGAAGAGCGCAACAACATCCTTGGAAACACAGCCGGAAAGGGAACATTGACCAAACAGGATGCGAAATTTGAAATTACAGAGACATTTACTGACACAACGAAATTTAAAAACAACGATAAAGAGTGGATTGGAAGATATACCGTTACAATTTGGGACAGCGGAACGTTCATTTTACCTGCACCTCATATTAGCATCGACGACTCGTCTTATAAATTTCAAGACATCGTCATTTACGCCAACTACACAAAGCAAGTCAAAGGATTAGATATTTATGATATCAATGAGAGTTTCGCTGAAATTCCTGCTGAACCTTTTTCATTTTCTGAATTCTTGGGGAATAACTGGTGGTGGTTGTTAATCATTGTGCTAATCATCCCGATCTACTTCCTTGTCAAACGAGGAAAGCGGAACGAAATGCCGGAACCTTTGTTTAAGGCAATGTCATTAAAAGAAAGAACGCTTTTGGCAATTGACGCCCTCGACAATGAAAAATTATGGGAAAAAGAAAAGTTAAAAGAACATTTCGTGGAGCTTTCCTATATACTAAGATCCTATTTAACGGCTAGATATAGCATCACGCTTCTTGAGAAAACAACATACGAAGCGAAGTTATTGTTGACGCAGAATGGCCTTAACGAAGATACAGTAGAAAATATTGGTAGAATTCTTTCTGAATCGGATATGGTGAAGTTCGCCAAATCAAAACCAGAAGTAATTTCAATATTAAGAGTGTCAACATTGGCGCGGCAAATAGTAGCAGAAACAAGTCCATTAGATTTTGATAGTGTCGAATAGCTGGAACATACTGTTTTGGGAATATGAATTCTTTGCACCGAATTGGCTTTGGTTGCTCCTACTCGTTCCTGTTGTTCTATTTTTGATTTTCAGACGGGAAAAGAGACATGGAGGCGAATTTAAATATACTGGAAGTATAGAAACGCAGCGGCAACTTGGCTCTAACTGGGTTATTCGTTTGAGAGAATTGATTTTGGTCGTTTACGGATTAGTAGCAGTACTTTTAATATTTGCTATGGCAAAGCCATTCCATTGGGCAATGTATGATGATTCACAAACGAATTATAAAAACGGAATCGACATTATAATTACAATGGACGTCTCGGGATCAATGCTAGCAGAAGATTTTGAACCCAATCGTTTGGAGGCTTCAAAGCGCGTCGCAAAAGAATTTATCGATGGCCGAAAAGGAGATAGAATTGGATTGGTAGCCTACGCTGGAGAGGCCTATACCGCCTGCCCCCCCACATTAGACTATGAGGTTTTAAAAAAGCAGGTCGACGCAATGAACGGCGACCGAATGATCGGCGGAACAGCTATTGGAGTTGGGCTCGGAACTGCAGTCACCCGACTGAGAAATGACAGTATCAAATCTAAAGTGATCATTTTATTAACCGACGGAATGGACAATGGTACTGACTTGGACCCACTTATTGCTGCAGAATTGGCCAAATCAAAAAACATTCGAGTTTATACAATTGGAGTTGGAAGCAATGGACAAGCAACAACAGTCGTTAACTCGCAATTTGGGCCCTATCGAACAACGATGGAGACTCAAATCGATGAAGAAATATTAAGAAAAATAGCCTACAAAACGAATGGTAAATACTTCCGAGCAGCCAACGAAGAAAGCCTCAAAAACATTTATAAGGAAATAGAAAACCTTGAAAAACGAAAAATAGAAGATCATCAATTTAAATCTGAGCCGCCTCCAAACCCTCAAGCTTTTTTGAAATGGGCTATAGTATTAACCGTGCTTACTTGGTGCTCAAGGTACATGTTATTTAGAACCAATGAGTAAGAAGAGTTATTCATACAACACCAAGTTTCTTGTCCTTGCCATTGTCGTTTGGGAAGCACTCTTTTGGGGGCTTTATCTCCTAATCACCAACTCGCTTGGGCTAGTAATAGGATCAAAATCGGAAATCGGATCGAATGCAGAACGTTTGTTGTACAAATCCCCTGATACGTTTTGGATTCTAGGTGCACTTATCCCGATTATTGGAGCCTTTCTATACAATTCATACCGCAACAATCAAAGTTCGGAAAATTTACCGCAGCGTGTTGCTCAATCCTACTTGAAGCCTGTTTCCAATATGAACAGCTTCCTACGCTATTTCCTGTTTCGAAACGCAATAGTCTTCTTAATAATCGCTCTTGCCCAACCCGTTTTTGGCAAAAAAAAAGCCTCAGGAACCGTGGACGATCTCGAATTGGTTATTTGTTTGGATGTTTCTAACTCGATGAATACAAGAGACATTTCACCAGATATGTCGCGTCTTGAGATTTCAAAAAGGGCGATCGTACAATTGATCAATAATCTTCATGGCGAGCGCATTGGAATTTGTCTTTTCGCAAACAATACTTTTGTGCAGCTCCCTGTCACTAGAGATTATTCTGCAGCAAAAATGTTTGTGACCGATATTGAAACAGCAATGATTTCTAACCAAGGAACGAACATTGATGCCGCTCTAGAAATTTCGTTGAAAATGTTCTCGAAAGAGAGAACAGGCAAAGGAATCATCATATTAACAGATGGTGAAAATCATGAAAAGAGTCCGAATAAAGTTCTCGCAGAAATCCGCAAGTCCAAAGTGCAATTGAGCGTTCTTGGAATCGGAACAAAACGCGGTGGATTGATACCTAAACAGCCAGGTAGACCAGAATTAGGTTATAAAAAGACAGCAACTGGCAAAGCAGTTTTGTCGAAATTGAATGAATCATTTATCCGAAAAATAGCGTCAAAAGGAGGAGGGAAAGCATCTTTGAGTTCTAGTGAATTCCCAAATCTTTCAGCTTTATTAACACAAATTAACCGGATGAAACGAACAAAAATTGATAATTTAGAGTTTAACATAAAACAGGAACGTTATCAAGTGCCTTTGTTGATTTCATTGGTCTTTTGGTTAGCGTATTTGTTATGGTCAAAAAAATATGTTGATGTACTTGACAAACTAATTCAAAAGAAATGAAAGCCATTTTTATAATCGGATTTTTGCTTAGCACGGTAGTATCATTCTCCCAAGAATGGCGTGATCCCTTAGGATTGGCTAGGAAAGAGTACAAGAACGAGAATTACGAAAAGGCGCTAAAGTATTATAAGTCCGCGCAAAAGAAAGCTCCTGAGGACGTCAATTTATCAGATGAAATTGGGCAATCGGCCTACAAATCTGGCGATTACGAAACTGCAGAGAAAGTATTTCAACAAAACAGTGCGAATAAACGCTCCAACAAAAATAGAGCGAAGAACATCCATAATATTGGAAACGCTCGGATGAGAACCAAAAATTATAAAGGTGCAGTTGAAGCTTATAAGGATGCTCTTAGACTCAATCCGGAGGACGAGAAAACAAGGTACAACCTTTCCGAAGCAACTAGAAAGTTGAAAAAGAAGAAAAAGGAAAACGAAAAGGAAAAAAGTCAAAAAAATCAGGACGATTAAAAGAAGGAAAAGCCCAAATCAGAAGAAAAAAAAGACGACAACGATAAAAAAGGAAATAAAAAGCCTGGTGAGAAGAAGCCCGAAGGCGATAAGAAAGGCCAAGGAAACAAGTCTAAAAATCAGAATAAAAGTCAACTCCCAAATAAAACTGTTGACCGTATGCTCGATGAATTAATGAAAAAAGAAGCTAAGACCAAAGGAAGAATGGCCCGAAATGGCGTTGCTGGTTTCACTCCTCGATCTGGAAAAGACTGGTAAATGCTAAGTCGATTATTAACCATATTGGCCGTTTTAACCTTTATGTGTGCGTATGCACAAAAAAAGGTCGAACTCACAATCAATCCAACAAGTATGGAGGTGGGAGAAACATTTAGTATTATGGTTACATCAACCGTTCAAGGCCAACTCGACTTTGACGATGTTCCCGCTTCATTTATACAAGATTACAATATCAATCAAGGAAGTTCAAGCAAAATAGATTATTCAACTGGAAAAGTTGAAATGATATACTTCTTTTCATTTACGGGAATCATTACAAAAGCGGGAAAATACAAAATTGGACCTGCCTATATCACAAATGGCAGTAAATCATATCCATCAAATTCCGTTACGATTGAAGTTGGAAACAAAGTCCCAATGAGCAATGGAGAGGTCAGTGCACAGCAGTTAACAGATCCTGCTTTCGGTTTAATTCAGGCAAACAAGAAAACCATCTATGAAGGTGAACCACTACTAGTGACCGCTAAGGTTTTTGCGAAATACAACCCAAGTCATGTGGGCACGTACAAAAGCTATGTAGTTCCTGGAACCACAATCAAGCATCCAATCGGGAATACATCAAGTTTTAAGAAATCGGTTGAAAAATACAAAGGTGTAGAATACTACTCATTCCCTTATGACAAGAATGTGATTTTTCCTTCTGGAATTGGGAAGTTCCAAATTGAGCCCTTTACTATGAATTTGCATCAAGGGTATCAAAATTTTCCTTTGATTTCAAATGGATTCATGATAGACATCTTACCGCTTCCATCCAGCCCTCCTGCCGATTTCATTGGTGGTGTTGGTGATTTCACCATTGAACGAAAAATTGATGCTCAATCAATAAAACAAGGTGAAGTCCTCAAAATGACAATAACCATTGCAGGTATTGGAAATCTTCAAAATATTATTGATCCATCGTTGAACCTTCCAAGAGGATTTACTGTTTATGGAGACCCCGTTATCACAAAGAACTATTCTTTTGGGATGCAAGGAACAGAGGGCAAAATCATTTATGAATTCAACATAGAAGTTAAAAAATCGGGGAATATTTCCTTACCCGCTTCTAAGATTTCATTCTTTGATCCCATTCAAGAAAAATACGTTCAAGTTTCAACAGACAAAATTTTAATAAATATTGAAAGAGACAAAAATTACATAGTTAAAGACCCTGAGGTAAATGCAAACAAAGACACTGAGTTGGTTATCAGTACATCGAAAATAAAAGAAGAAAAAGAAATCGTTATCCTAGACTCCTTTTTTGGAACTCTAGGCTATTGGGGAGGAATCGGAGCTCCTATTCTTGCCAGCTTCTTCTTTATCTTATTCGGAAGACGGAAAGATAAATCCGAAGAAAAAGTGATTGCCAAACGAAAAAAAGCCGCTAATGATAGTGCACTTAAAGAACGCTTGACTTCAGCAAAAGCCATAATTGATGAAGGATCCGATAATGATTACTATTCTGAAATTGAAAATGCACTTCGCAAGGCATTTGAAATAGAAATGAAATTTGAAGAGGACCGCCGGATCAGTAAAGCTGACATCAGCGCATTCATTGAACAAACTGGAGATTCAGAAATGAATGAAAAGGTACATGCGATTTTCACAAATTGTGAGCAATCAAAATACGGATTCTCTTCTACGAATGCATCAAGACATGATGTTTTGCAGGAATTGAAGAAGGTCATTAACAAAATGAAGCACCTTAAATGTTAGCTAAGTGCTGCATATCGATTGTTTCATTCCTCCTTGCGATTGGCTCTTTTGCTGGCGAATCTGTTGATTTACACTCGGAGGGCGTAAAAGCTTTTAAAGCGAAAAAATATGATGAGGCCCTTCAATCTTTTGAAAAAGACTTAAAACACAATCCCAATAACGTAGCTGCTTATTTCAACCTAGGTCTTAGTTACAACGCTCAAAAGGAATATGGAAAAGCGATTTGGGCCTTTGAAAAAGTTCTGAAAATCACCCCAAACAATTCTGAAGCGATTGAAAATATTGAACATAATTATCTTGAACTCGATAATGGACAAGAATGGAGATCACAATTGAGCCATTTCGAAAGAGCTTTGTATGGAATGAAATCGAATAACTGGGCATACATTAGTCTATTTGTGTCATTTCTTGTTGCGCTCTTATTTTTCTTTTTTCTAAAAGCCAAAGACCTCTCAAAAAAACGAATCTTCCTTGTTAGTGCTATTTTTTCTCTATCAATTATGCTTTTTGCAATTTACGTGGCATCAAGCGCTTATGATTATGAGAATAATCACAATTTCGCTTTGGTTACCAAGACAACTATCCCAACACTTCAGGACAATGATGCCGTTACTCTTGACAAAGACCAAGTCTTATTAAAGGCAGGGACACGCATAAAGAAAATTGAAAACCATAAAGATTCAATGATTAAAATTGAAACTTCCAGTGGACAAACTTATTTAGTAAATAAAGAAGACGTAGACTTTATCTAAGCAAATCACCTATCTTTGCACCCTCAATGAAGGAAAAGCAAAATATTCGAACCCTAGATTTAAAGGGCCTCAAAACCGTAATGACGGATTTATCTGAACAATCGTTCAGAGCAAAGCAAGTTTTTGAATGGCTGTGGCAAAAGGACGCCAGTTCATTTGAACAAATGACGAGCCTGTCTAAATCGTTGAGAAATAAACTGGAAGCGAATTTCCATATTGATCATCTTGAATTACAAGACCAACAAATTAGTTCTGATAAAACCATCAAATGTGCGTTTAACACAATTGACGGTCGCATTATTGAAGGCGTTTTAATTCCAACCTCCAAAAGAATGACCGCTTGTATTTCATCTCAAGTTGGATGCAGCCTCGCTTGTAAATTTTGTGCAACAGGTAAATTAAAGCTCATGAAAAACCTTTCCGCAGGAGAAATGGTTGATCAAGTCGCTTATTTAAGAGACCAAGCAAGTTCAAGATACCAAACAACACTTTCCAATATTGTATATATGGGTATGGGTGAGCCATTGTTAAACTACAACAACATGCTAAAATCTACTGAATTATTAACTTCAGAAGAAGGGCTTGGGATATCTCCAAAAAGAATTACTATTTCTACTGCCGGAATAGCCAAAATGATTAAAAAATTAGGCGACGATGATGTGAAATTCAATTTGGCTTTATCTCTTCACGCGGCAAATGACAAGAAGAGAAGCCACATTATGGACATCAATGATTCGAATAACCTTGAATCATTGAGAGAAGCACTGGTCTATTTCCATGAAAAAACGGGGTCGAGAATCACCTTCGAGTATATTATTTTTAAGGACTTCAACGATGCACTTGAAGATGCTCAAGAATTGGCGGAATTTTCGAAATGTGTTCCATGTAAAATCAATATCATTGAATACAACCCTATTGATGACGGTGAATTCCAACAAACATCTATTGCAAAAGTGGATGCATTCGCTGCCTATTTAGAAAAGAGAAACCTCATTGTTAATATTCGAAGAAGTCGAGGTAAAGATATTGATGCTGCTTGCGGCCAATTGGCAAATAAAAATAATGCCATTAAAAAAGAAGATCGCGTCTTGAAATCTTAATTATAAATAATCCCAATCTTTTCACAGTCCATGTAATGATCCAATTCAATCCACCTTTAAATCGTTAAGAATTAGTCGTTTTGTAAAATTCAAAAATAGAAAATGCAATTAAATTGAAAATAAAAACGACCTTTGTGCATCCTTTGGACGAAAGTTATCGTCTTGACTTTAGTAAATATATATACACTATGAAACAAAGCCTAATTATTAAATCTATCTTCTTGATATTCACTGCAATGTTGTCGTTTAACGGGTTCTCCCAAAACACGATATCAGCAGATAAATTATCGCAAGATTGGAGCCTACTCACTACTAAAGAGGGAGTAGAAGTATACTTGAAACAAGAAAAATGTGATATTGGTGCAGCAGATGCATTCACATATGCATTTGTTCGACTTGTAAATACGAACACTTCTGAAAAGAGTGTTGAGTTTAATTTTCAAATGATTTTTGACAACAGATGTTACGGATGTGGAGACAATAGAGAAACGAGACAAATGCTAGCCATCCCAGCTTCTACAATGATTGAAGGTGAATCAACAATGAAAATTGGTGAATTAGCATTATTAATTAACAACCCATATCAATTGGAGTCTGGAACACTAGAGTCAATTAATTTGGATATCCTTAATATTAAGTAATCATGAGATATTTATTATTACCTATTTTATTCATGCTAATGATTCCTTTTACTGGGCAATCTCAGGTATGTATTGTAAACGTAACTCCGCAGGACACAACTATTTGTCCAGGTGATTCAGTTGCCGTTGTTGGATATGCAGCAATTGTTGCAAGTGGACAAAATTTTGACTTTGATTTAGGAGCTTTACCTCCAGGGTGGACTGCAACAGGTGGTTCAGCATGGGGGAATCCATGTGGAGCTGGAATTAATGGAACTCCTTATTATTGGGCATCTACCTCTGGTGGTGGTGTTCCAACCGTAGCGTCTCCCGGTTTTGATGTAACATGTGGTGGTTTCTTAAACTTCGACATGGTTTATTCTGTTCAAGGTGGAGCTACTCCATGTGAAGGGCCCGACCTTGCAAATGAGGGTGTTTCTCTTCAATACAGTCTTGATGGTGGAGTTACTTGGATTAATATTGTTTATTACAGCCCAGGTGGATTCGAACTTCCATCTATGCCTGGAACATCAGGATCAGTAGCTTCTGGAGCAACTCTTTATACGACTTGGAATAGTTTTAGTGTTCCAATTCCTCCTGGAGCCTTTACTACAAACACAATGTTCCAATGGACTCAAATAAACTCTTCTGGTACTTGCTGTGATAACTGGGGACTTGATAACATTGAGGTTTTCGGTGGACCTTGTAACACTGCTTTAATTACTTGGGATGGTGGATTGACTAACGATAATGCTTTTTGGGTATTACCAACTCAAGACACATCATTTGTTGCAGATGTTTATGATACACTTGGAAACTATATGTGTTCTTCGGATACAATCAACATTACTGTATTGCAACCAACATTGACTTGGGATTTAGTGGATACTTTATATGCTTATTGTCCAACGGATTCTTTACCTGCTGAAGTAGTTAACTTCGCAAATGCAATAGCTCCTTGGGACGTTACATGGTCTAACGGTGACACAACCAACCCAACTTTATTTGGAACAAACGGAAACCAACAAGATTTAATCACATATACCGTAGAAATAACGGATGGCTGTGGCTATGTATATGAAGACACCGTTATGATGCTTGTCAACCAAACGCTCGCAATTGATACTGTTCTGTCATACCCTGCAGGTGCCTGCGACTTTGATGGAGCTGCTTCGGCAGTTATTTCTGGAATAACAAATGTGCTGGGTCAACCTCTTTACAATTGGTCTGGACCTGGAACTAGTGGTACATTTTCTATAGATGGTACTTCAACTCCTCAGATACTTTCACCAGGATGGTACTACTTCACAGTATCGGATGATGTTTGTGAAGCATCTGATAGTGTTTATGTTGATGTTGAAAACCCACCAATTGCTGAGTTTTCACCAATAGCCGCCCAAGGATGTTCTCCGTTAGTTGTAGACTTCACGAATACAAGTCAAAATACGGATGCATACACTTGGATGTGGGGAGATTTCTCTGCGAACTCTAACGATGTAAATCCTTCTCACACGTTCACGTCTTCATCGAATGTTATGTTGATTGCGTTTGCACCAGGAGGTTGCTCTGACACGGCGTATGCGTCAATTATTGTTGAACCTTGTGGATGTACAGATCCTGCAGCAACTAACTATAACTCTAATGCAACGATTGATGATGGTTCTTGTATTTTTCCAACACCAACAGTTATTGCACCGAACGTTTTCACTCCAAACGGGGATGAGATTAATGATGTTTATTCATTAGAAGTTACAAATGCAATAAATGTTCACCTTGTAATTCTTAACAGATGGGGTAATGTTGTTTTTGATCAACAAGGTTTAAACCCAGTTTGGAATGGAACTGCTCCAAGTGGAAATAAGGTTCAAGAAGGAACGTATTTCTACAAGTATGTTGTTACTGGTGTTGATGAAACTGTGGATCCTCTTGAAGGACATGGATTTATTCAAGTCGTTAACAACTAATTATTGAATTCGATATATCAAAGTCCCGTTTCGGTTAAACCGAGACGGGACTTTTTCTTGCCCAAAACTTTCGTTCAATCTATGAAGCCATCAGTACATCAAACTATTTGAAGCTTTTAATCTTTAGTCTTAAGTTTTGAATGGATTCGGCTTCGTAACCCTTATATTTGTACTTATGATGTCTGTCAAGGAAATAATGGAGCCAATATCATCTGAAATGTCTGAATTCGAAGGGCGTTTTAGAGCAAGTATGAAGTCAAAGGTTCCGCTATTGGATAAAGTTACTCACTACATCATTCGAAGAAAGGGAAAACAAATGCGCCCAATGTTTATTTTTCTCACAGCCAAAATGTTAGGGAAAATTAACGACAAAACGTATGATGCAGCTACTCTAGTTGAACTTCTTCATACCGCTACGCTTGTCCATGACGACGTTGTAGATGACGCGAATGAGAGAAGAGGGTTCTTTTCTGTGAATGCACTCTGGAAAAATAAAATTGCAGTTTTGGTTGGTGACTATATGCTTTCCAAAGTTCTACTCCTTTCAATCGAGAACAACAATACGAAACTTCTTGAAGTTGTTGCCAGAGCCGTTCGTGAAATGTCGGAAGGTGAACTTCTTCAATTGGAAAAAGCCCGAAAATTAGACATTACCGAAGAGATCTATTTTGAAGTGATTCGCCAAAAAACAGCATCTTTAATCTCAACTTGTTGCGAAGCAGGTGCAATCAGTGTGGAACGTTTTGACGAAGCTGAGAAAATGCGTTTGTTCGGAGAATATATCGGAATCGCATTTCAATTGAAAGATGACATTTTCGATTATGGTGAACCCGGTGAAATTGGCAAACCAACTGGCCTCGATATTCGCGAAAGAAAAATGACGCTTCCTTTGATCTTTGCGCTAAACAATAGCACACCAGGAATAAGAAAGGAACTCATTAATATCGTTAAAAACCATAACGAAAATCCTAAGAAAGTTAGAAGAGCTGTTGAACTCGTCATTGAATATGGAGGTATCGATTACACCCACAAGAAGATGCTTGACTTCAAAGAATTGGCTGTTGACTTGATTGAGAATCTTCCAGATTCAGATGCAAAAAAGTCAATTTTAGGCTTGATTGAATACACTACTAAAAGAAAGAAATAAAATGAAATATTTACAATTACTTACGCTTGTAATAATAGTTACGGCTTGTTCAGAAAAAACGACTGATGAATCGAATAAAAATCCTACTAAGGAAAACAACTCAACTACCGCAGCAACAGAAGCTCCAACAGTAGATACTCCAGAAGAATTAGTTTACATTAAAGGGCACACTTTTACGCAATACTATCCAGGAAAAAAACAGATTAAATTTCAGGGACTTCAAGACGATCAAAAAAGACGCAATGGCAAATGGTCGTATTTCAGTCCTGATGGAAAAGAACTTTCTACGACAATGTATAGCCATGGCAAAAAGCACGGCCACATGATTGTAAAACATGAAAATGGAACGTTGTACTACCATGGTGAAATGTCTGAAGATAAAAAAATTGGAATCTGGAAAAATTACGATGAAGATGGTGTTTTCATTGGAGAAACAGATTTTGGCGACGGTAAATAATGGCTATGATCCCACCACATATTGTTGACGACATCATGCAAACTTCTCGTATTGAGGAGGTAATTGGTGATTTTGTCAGTTTAAAACGTGCCGGGTCAAACCTGAAAGGGCTAAGTCCATTTACGGATGAAAAAACAGCTTCATTCGTTGTCTCGCCTGCAAAACAAATCTTTAAATGTTTCTCAACGGGTAAAGGAGGATCGGTAGTCACCTTTCTTATGGAAAAGGAACACTATTCTTATCCAGAAGCATTGCGATGGTTAGCGGATAAATACGGAGTTCAAATTCCAGAGGATAAGCCTGCAACTCCAGAGGAGCTTGCAGCTATATCCGAAAGAGAAAGCCTGCACGTTATTAATGACTTTGCCAGAAGTGAATTTGTTGATCGACTTCATAATTCAGATGAAGGAAAAAAAATAGGCCTCTCCTACTTCATCGAACGTGGATTTAGACCCGAGATTATTGAATTGTTCCAACTGGGGTATTCAATCAATAAAAGCGATGATTTTACCGCTGCGGCTCTCAAGAAAGGCTACAAACTCGAATATTTAGAAAAGGTTGGCCTTTCCAAAACCAAAGATGATCGTTCGTTCGATTTCTTTAGAGGAAGGGTAATATTTCCAATTCACAGTGTTTCTGGACGAGTCCTAGGTTTTGGAGGTAGAACACTTCAATCAGATAAAAAAATTGCCAAGTATTTTAATTCTCCAGAGAGCTTAATCTACAACAAAAGTGCGATCCTTTATGGGCTTCATTTTGCAAAGAGCGACATCATTAAATACGATAATTGCTACTTGTGTGAAGGCTACACAGATGTAATTAGCATGTATCAAGCAGGAGTGAAAAATGTTGTTTCATCTTCCGGAACTTCGTTGACTCGAGATCAAATTCGTTTGGTGAAACGCTATACGAAAAACATAACTGTTCTTTATGATGGCGATGCCCCGGGAATTAAAGCGTCCTTCCGTGGGATTGATTTGATCCTTGAAGAAGGGCTGAATGTGAAGGTTGTATTGTTTCCAGATGGAGAAGATCCTGATTCGTTTGCAAAGAAATCGAGCACCTCAGAATTGGAAACCTTTATTGCAGAAAAACAACAAGATTTCATTTCCTTCAAGGTGGATGTGCTGCTTGAAACTGAAGGCAGTGACCCAATCAAGAAAGCGCAATTAATCAAAGACATTTCGCACAGTGTTTCTTTGATACCAGACCAAATTACAAGAAGTGTTTTTGTACCAGAAGTTGCGAAGCGTTTCAATATTAAAGAAGAAATCATTTGGGCAGAAGTTTCCAAAGACCGAAGCGATGCAGCTGTAAAAAATCAAAGGGATTCTCTCCGTAAGAAAATCGCTCCAAACAAACCACAGCAAACATCTCCAGAGGCCGATGCTTCATTCGATCCTTATGCACATGAGCCGAGCCCGATGGAGGAAGAAGAATTGGTTGTTGACACCAAAAAGGATGACTTCAATGAATTTGACCTAATGCGAATACTTGTTAAATATGGCCCACTTGCGATTATTACAAAGCAACTGAATGAAAAAGGAGAAGAAGAGGATATTGAAACGAGTATCGCTGAATTGATTTGTCACGAATTACACGTTGATGAATTGGTTTTTGAAACACCTCTTTTAAATAAAATGTATGGAATTATATCGGATGCTCTATCTGAAAACACATTCCTTAAAACATCTTACTTCCAGCGTCTTGAAGATCAAGAAATTGTTGGTTTCGTTACTGAAATTGAAATGAACGATTATGAACTAAGTACAAAGTGGGTTACAAAATACAACGTGCATACGGCAACAGAAGAAGACAAACTACAGCATGCCGTTATGAGTTCAATCTTCACATTTAAAAGCTCCAAAGTGCAGCAAAGAATTGACAGAATTATTGCAAGAATGACGACACAAGAAAGCGAACTTAGTGATGAAGATCTAAAGGATATGCAATCTGAGATGGTAAGATTAAATTCAATTCGCGTGAAAATCGCTACCATGAGTGGTAGAATATTTTCGCATTAGAAGATTGTTAAACCAACAACCTCTTATACATCTGAATCGTATTTTCCAATCCATAATACAAAGCGTCTGAGATCAATGCGTGCCCAATAGAAACCTCCATCAGACCAATAATTTTCTCATCAAAGAAGCGAAGGTTGTCAAGACTTAAATCATGACCTGCATTTATTCCAAGTCCTAACTCAGTAGCCAGGTTTGAAGCTGCAACGTAATTCTTAATCGCCGCTTCAGGATCTTTTGTATAATTTTCAGCAAAAGGACCGGTATACAATTCAATTCTATCAACACCGCTTTTAGCAGCATATTCGATGTTTTGCAGATCGGTATCCACAAAAATCGAAGATCGAATTCCTAGATCTCGAAATTGAGCCGATAAATCCGTAAGCAAATCCAAATTTTTCTTTGTATCCCAACCTGCATTTGAAGTCAAAACATGAGGTGGATCTGGAACCAAAGTTGCTTGTGCGGGTTTAACTTCATTCAATAAATCCATGAATCTGTCATCCGGATATCCTTCAATGTTGAATTCTGTCGTGACAACTTGCGCCAAATCAATGACATCTTGTCTAGTTATATGTCGCTCATCTGGACGAGGATGAACAGTAATTCCATCTGCTCCAAAACGCTCACAATCAATAGCTACTTGTACAACGTTTGGCGTGATGCCGCCTCTTGCATTTCGAATAGTCGCTATTTTATTTACGTTAACGCTTAATTTGGTCTTCATCGGTATGGTTTTTGTCCACATAAAAGTACAAACTTACTCAGTAATTATAGTACATTAGTATAGACAATGAGAGCATTAAGCCTAATAACAGAAGATATTCCGCCATTAACGCATAATGATACGGGAGAACGGGCCTTAAACTGGATGGACGAATTCAAAGTGTCGCACCTGCCTGTTTTAAAAGTCGGGAATTTTGTTGGCGTTATTTCTGAAACAGAAGTTCTCAACAAAATGGATTTAAACAAACCATTGGACGAGCTTTTTCAACACTTGCCGCGACCCTACGTAAATGCTGGGGATCATATCTACCAAGTACTTTCTAAAATAGCCGAATTCAAATTGAGTTTGATTCCAATTTTAGATGATGATGAAAATTACCTTGGATGCACGACTGTTCATCACCTGATGACCTTAATTGCAAACACGGGAAGTATTAAGGAAAATGGTGGTATCTTGGTTCTCGAAATGGCGAGATCAGATTATTCAATGTCGGAAATTGCCCAAATCGTTGAAAGTAATGACGCACGAATTTTGAGTTCATACATCATGTCTTCTCCTGATTCAACTAACATTGAATTGACTTTGAAGCTGAATAAAATAGAGCTGGATAGAATCATTCGTACATTTGAACGGTATGATTATATTATCAAAGCGTCTTTCCAAAAAAGTAACGAAAATGACGACATGCAATTTCGTTATGATTCGTTGATGAATTATTTGAATCTGTAGAGATGAATGTAGCTGTTTTCGGCCGAAAGGTAACCAAGCAAAATTTAGAATATTACAACCGATTCTTAGGGATTTTAAAGGACTACGGATGGAATCCTGTTGTCGAATCCAACCTAAAGAAGTTGCTGGTCAAAAAAGCTGGTATTTCAGAAAGCACGGATGAATTTCACTCCCATAAAGACTTTAAATCTGGTATCGACCTAAGTTTTAGTATCGGTGGTGATGGAACTTTTATTGAAAATGTAAAATTCATTCGCGACTCTAAAGTTCCTGTTATGGGAATCAATACTGGCCGATTGGGTTTCCTTGCCAATATCTCCAAAGAAAATTTGGAAGAAGCCATGGAAATGGTTTACACAAAGAACTTCGAGCATCAGAAAAGATCACTTATAAAGGTTGAAACGGCTCAAAATTACTTCGGAGAAGACAATTTTGCCTTGAACGAGATCACTCTGCAAAAGAAAGATAGCTCCTCAATGATTACTGTTCACGCGTCATTGGAAGGCAAATACTTGAACTCTTATTGGGCAGACGGTTTAATCGTGGCAACTCCTTCCGGTTCGACAGGATACAGTTTAAGCTGTGGCGGACCGATTATTACACCGGGATGTCAAGTTCACATACTAACTCCAATTGCACCTCACAACCTCAATGTAAGACCAATAGTTATTCCTGATCATATGCCAATTAAATTGAGCGTAGAAGGAAGAACCAGAACGTATTTAATGAGTATCGATGGAAAATCGGTTCCGATTAAAAATGAAGAAGAGCTCTCGATCTCCAAAGCAAATTACATGATTAACGTAATTAAATTTGAAGACAATAACTTTTTGGATACAATCCGTAACAAAATGTTATGGGGAATTGACAAAAGAAATTAGAGCTCCTTTTCGCTTCGGCAGGACTTTTGCATTATCATTTGAAGTCGTTACATATTCACTTTGAGAATAGTACATCTCTGAATAAATCCGTATTTTTAAAGCACCATTTAACGTAACTCATATTATCGAAATTAATAAACTGAAAAAAATGAACAAATTACTTTTAACACTATTATCAATAACCCTCATAGGATCAGTATTCGCTGGTGATTTAGAAGGAAAAAAACCGAAGAAAGAAAAGAAAGCCAAAATGGCTGACGGTATGTATGCTAAAATAACAACAACTAAAGGTGTTATTATGTGCAAGCTTGAATTCGAAAAAACACCAATGACAGTTGCAAATTTCGTTGGACTTACTACTGGAGATTTCATGGTTGACACAAACAAATACACGACTCCTTTTTACAATGGTGTCAAATTTCACCGTGTTATTAAAAACTTCATGATTCAAGGTGGAGACCCACTAGGAAATGGTTCTGGCGGACCCGACCACAGAATATTTGACGAAACGAGAGCAGATTTAAAACACACTGGACCTGGAATTCTTTCAATGGCAAATTCAGATCCTCAAGGATCAAAGGAAGCGTATTCGAATACAGGACAAACAAACGGAAGTCAATTCTTTATTACGCACAAAGCGACTCCACATTTGGATGGATTGCACACTGTATTTGGACATGTTATCGATGGTCAAAATGTCGTTAACAAAATTGAACAAGGTGATGAAATGATTACTGTTGAAATCATTAGACAAGGTAAATCAGCCAAGTCTTTTGATGCTACCTCGGTTTATAAGCAAAAAAGTTTCGAATTAACTCCAGAAGGTCAAAAAGCACTTTTAGTAAGTAACAATAAAATGATTGCTATTCAAGAGTATGAGATGGCAAGTCTTCAAACAAAACTTGACGCGACGACTAAGGATAAAAAGAAAACAAAGATTGCATCTGAGATAAAACCATTGAAAGCTTCAATTGACAAATTGACACAAGAGAACAAGGCAATTGAAGATAAGTTATCAGGAGCGATTAAAGTAGCTGAAGAAAAAGCATATATGGCGAAATGTTCTGCAATGTCAACGGAAGAATTTAACGCATTCTTTGTAACTGAGATTAAAAAAGACTTCCCAAATGCAAAGCAAACAGCATCTGGTTTAGTATATGTTATTGATAACATTGGAGAAGGTGCAAAGCCTGTTAAAGGTTCTAAAATGTCTGTTCACTGTACAGGTAATTTTCGTAAAGATGGATCTAAATTCTTCTCTACGAAAGACGCTCCAGGAAAACCGATGGATTTTGAATACAAAGTTCAAGGTATGGTTCCAGGTTGGGAAGAAGGATTGGAAATGTTAGGTAGAGGAGGAAAAGCGAAATTTTTCTTGCCGTTTCACTTAGCGTATGGACCACAAGGAAGAAGAGGAGCAATCCCACCTTTCTCTGATTTAATTTTCGATACAGAAGTATTGAATATTACACCTCCTCAAACTCCGAAACCAGTGGATGGGTCAATTCCGCCGCCACCTGAACCAGTAGATCATAGCGGGCACAATCATGATGGACACAATCACGATCACTAGTATTTAAATTATAATTTGATTAAGCCGCTATCAGTTCAACTGAGAGCGGCTTTTTTTTGTTCAACTAGTTATTCTCCAATTCTAGGTTTAAAGTTCTGGCTTAAATCTTTTTAGTTATGAAGGACGAAACCCAACAACCCGAAACAAAACCTTTCCTTGAACCGCGAGTGGTTGCTAATACCTCGATGTGAACGAAGTAGTTAAACCAACACTAAAATTACGCGGAAGCTTCTTCACAGCGAAAATAGCCCTTGAATGCTGTCCTTTATCATTTAATACTTTTACGAATAGATCTGAAACTCAATTTACGACAGTTGGCGACTCGTCCCAGTCTTCTATGGATTGAAAATAGGCGTCTATATGGTTTAAGTCAACAATTCTATCAAATCCAATTTTCTGATCAACTTGAGCCAGAACATTTCAAGCACATAGTTCCATTGCCTTGTATCCGTAATCGGTTGAGATTTCATTTCCGAGGCGCCCTTGGTAATGGAACTTTTCGTTTAGAATCGGAAATTGAATTGCAATATAAGCGACATTCACCCTAACATTCACGGACTCTTAACTTCCTACTTGAGTTGAAGCATTAGGTAGCTTCAATTCGAGATGTTTTAAGTTATCCAATGGGTTCATGTTCGAAAAATTACAATAATGGAGGCGAATTCTACTTCCACTGTGGATTACATCTAACCGGCGATCCCAGTCTAAACGTAAACATCACACCAGAGAAAACATACCAATCATTAGTTGATGCATTTCCACGACGACCAAAACGAGAACCGGACAATGAGCGGTTTGAAAGTTCTGCTGATAACGGACCGTTTTCAGCGGCTAAAAGAGTTGGATCAACATAAGAGCCTGACCCGATATCATCAATGTAATCAGTGAATGTTTTTCGGAGGCCTACTTCAAAGTTTATCGATGCCTTTTTACCCAATGAAATTTTAGCGCCAAGACCTATCGGAATTACTAATTGTGTCAATCCATACGATTTTGAGTTCAAAGATGATCCTTGCCCTTCTGTACCCAGTGGCTGTAAATCAATTTCACCTCCGTCATCGGCAATTGTTTTAGGATTCATTCGAAACAACGCAATTTCCGTTAAGACATAAGCTGTTCCTTTGTATCGGTCATGCCCAAGCTGAAATGGAAAATAGTTAAATTCTATTCCAGCACCCAACTCAAATATGTTCGTGTGAAAACTTAAGTTTCTATCAACCAAAAGAGCCTCTTTTGAATCCGAATCGTATCCTTCTAATTTACCATACGTCAAGTTTGCTCTGAAACTCAATCGAGAGTGAATGTTGTATCGATAAACAAGACCACCAGCCAAATTGGTGTTTCTATACGGCATGAATGGATTAAGGTCACCAATGTAATAAGACCCTCCTACCATAAACCCTATTTCGGATCTAGATGCATTAGTTCTATACTGTGCTTGAACGGCAGATTGCCCTATAAACAAGAACAGAACAAGTGCTATAAATTTTCTTGACATTTTCATTTCAATCGTTGAACGCAAATTTAAAAAGAAAATTGTACAAGAATGATGCAATTTTTAAATACACCATTCTTGTTGAACAATTATTAGAATTTATATCTTTCTCTCCATCGATATCTTGAAACGAAAACATTAATGTTTTTTAGATACTTCACAGTATACCCAAGCTGTTTACTTTGAACTCCAGCTGGAGCACTCATATTCCAAACAACTTCTCCTGTCTCTATATTCTTTTCCGATCCTGACAAATTCATCAGCAGTTACAGAAAGGTCGTTACTATTTGTAAATAGGCACTTGGTCAAAAACTTCAATCTTTATTGGAACATCTCTATTATTTCTCACTGCAACTTCATACATATAATAGTCCTTAAGCATATTTCCAATCTGCACAATCGAGTCAAAAATTTAATTAATACAAATTAAGTTAATTATTTAACGTTTTATATTATTTACAACATATTGTTATTTTAAATTTGTTTGTAATTTTGAAGATTAATTTATAAAGGAATGACAAACGCAGAATTAATTGAGGTAGCAGAAGAATTTGGAACGCCAACGTATATATACGATTCAAAT
>TARA_B110000285_G_scaffold73048_1_pt1 | contig 21142 bp, 19 predicted proteins | sample TARA_B110000285 | Tara Oceans TARA_B110000285 (sample SAMEA4397756) | marine metagenome | biome: Polar Biome; feature: [SRF] surface water layer (ENVO:00010504); material: water (ENVO:00002006), including particulate matter (ENVO:01000060) such as... | depth 5 m
ACTGAAATCAAAAATAAAGATTTACCTAACGGCAGACCGGGAAACCCAGTCAGCGCGTAAAATCAAAAACTGAGAAAATGTGGTCTCGGTTTTCTTTCCGAGGCCATGTTTATTTGAAGAGTTGCAAAAAATTTAGTTTTATTCCTTGTAAATATTACTGAGTTAATTCCATCAGCCCTCAGTATAATAAAAAATTGAAGTTATTTTAAATATCCGCGTAAGTATGAGTTTCTTCTGCTGCACCTGGATGCGTTACCGCACCTTTACAGGCAGGGCCAACAGTTTCAGCGTATTTCCAAATAGTCCCGCTGTTATAGTCTGTTTTTCTAGGTTTCCAGGAAGCTTTTCTTTTGGCTAATTCATCATCAGATAGGTCAACTGCTAAGATGCCATTAACCCCATCAATAATAATCTTATCTCCATCTTTAAGTAGTGCAATGGGCCCACCTACTGCAGCTTCTGGGCCTACGTGACCAACGCATAGACCTCTGGTTCCACCACTAAATCTTCCATCTGTAATAAGGGCAACTTTATCTCCCATACCTTGACCAGATATGGCAGCAGTAGTTGATAGCATTTCTCTCATACCAGGTCCACCGCGTGGTCCTTCATATCTAATTACAATTACATCACCATCATTGTACTTTTCATTTATTACACACTTAAATGCATCTTCTTCACAGTCAAAGCATCTTGCAATACCTTTGAATTTTGTATTCTTCATTCCAGCCACTTTTACGATTGCACCTTCGGGTGCAAGGTTTCCCTTTAACCCTACTACACCACCTGTTGGACTAAGGGGATTGTTGTATGGTCGAATAACTTGTTGGTCTGGGTTAAATTGAACAGATTCTAAATTTTCAGCTATTGTTTTTCCTGTAACCGTCATGCAATCACCGTGAATATAGCCACCTTCAAATAAAGTTTTAATTATTATTGGAACACCACCTGCTTCATAAACATCTTTAGCAACAAATTGGCCACCTGGTTTTAAGTCAGCAATATAGGGAGTTCTTTTAAAAATCTCTACAACGTCATCTAAAGTAAATTCAATACCACATTCATGTGCAATTGCTGGCAAGTGCAGCCCAGCATTAGTAGAACCTCCAGTAGCGGCAACAATGGTTGCTGCATTTTCAAGGGCTTTTCTAGTTACAATATCTCTAGGGCGTATATTTTTTTCAATTAAATTCATTACTTGTTTACCAGACTCGTAAGCGTACTTGTCTCGCTCTTCATAAGGTGCTGGCGCACCTGAAGAATAAGGTAGCGCTAATCCAATCACTTCAGCGACACACGCCATAGTGTTTGCTGTAAACTGTCCACCACAAGCACCTGCACTTGGACAGGCAACACGCTCTAGTTCTTCTAAATCTTTTTCTGTTGCACCACCTGCAGCATATTTTCCAACAGCCTCAAATACATCAACTACAGTTACATCATTGCCTTTATATCTTCCCGGTAATATTGATCCACCATACATAAAAACACTTGGAACATTTAGACGACACATTGCCATCATTAATCCTGGTAATGATTTATCACAGCCTGCCAAACCAACCAATGCATCATAACAGTGACCGCGCACTGTCAACTCAGTAGAGTCTGCTATAACCTCTCTTGAAATCAATGATGATTTCATGCCCTGATGACCCATGGCAATACCGTCTGTTACTGTAATGGTACAAAACTCTCTTGGAGTACCGTTGGCTTCTGTAACTCCTTTTTTTGCTGATTGCGCTTGACGCATTAAAGCAATGTTACAGGGTGCTGCCTCGTTCCAAGTAGATACGACCCCAACAAAAGGTTTGTTAATATCTTCTTCAGTCATACCCATAGCATAGTAATAAGATCTATGCGGCGCCCGTTCTGGACCAACGCTTACATGTCTACTGGGTAATTTTGTTTTATCTACCATTATTACTTTTTAATTCGAAAAACTCTTAATTGCATCTTCAATTTTATTTTTTGAAGACATATATTCTTCTAAACGTTCTTTTTGCTCAGCTATTATACTTTCTGGTGCATTTTCAGCAAAATTTGGGCTATCTAATTTATTAGAAATCTTCTGTATCTCATTGTTTATCTTGATTAAATTCTTATTAAGTCTTTCACTCTCGATATTAAAATCGATAATCCCAAGCAAACTTAGGTAGAATGTATCTTCATTAACAATTATTTGAATATCACCCTCTTCACGTTCGCCAGTAAGGCTTTGAAACTCACTAATTCTTGCAATAGAGCTTAATGTTTGTTGATAGGTTGAAAATAGATTCTCTAATTCTTTTTGATTTTTATCATATTTAATACATATCAAAGATTTTACAGGCACATTTAATTCCGATCTTGTTGATCTAATCGCTGAAATAATTTGAATCAGTTTACTCGTATCTTGATTATTTTCTTTAACTGGAATTGCAATAATTGGCCATTGAGTATGCATTATTTTTTTTGACGATCCATCATTAATAAAGTCAATTTTTTCCCAAAGATGTTCAGTTACAAATGGCATAATTGGATGCAACATGATCGTTAATTTAGTTAATACATAAGATGCTGTATTTTGAGATTCTAGTTTATCAAATTCGTTATCTGAATTAAATACTGACTTAATTAATTCTATGTACCAATCACAAAATATATTCCATGTAAATTTATAAAGTATATTTGCTGCTTCATTAAATCGATATGAGTTAATTGCTTTACTGACAGCCTGCTCACAGTCATGCAATTCATTTATGATCCACACATTGAAAGTATTTTGAGCTTGTTTTAGATCTAAGTTTAAATCTTTACATTCATTGATTTCACAAAATTTTATGGCATTCCAAATTTTAGTAATAAAATTTCTATAACCCTCTACTCTTTGCGAAGAAAGTTTAATATCTCTTCCTTGTGCAGCCATTGAACATAATGTCATGCGTAAAGCATCAGCACCATATTGATCCATTAAAATTATTGGATCAATAACATTACCTTTAGACTTTGACATCTTGTGGCCTTTCTCATCTCTTACTAAAGCATGCACATAAACATCTTTAAAAGGAACTTTTCCAGTAAAATAAAGTCCCATCATCATCATTCTTGCTACCCAAAAGAAGATAATGTCAAATCCAGTAACAAGTACATTTGTTGGAAAATAATTATCTAACTCAGGTGTCTGTTCTGGCCAACCTAAGGTTGAAAAAGGCCACAGAGCAGAAGAAAACCACGTATCTAAAACATCAGGATCTTGTTCTAGGACTACTTCTTCACCATAATGTTTGAGCGCTAACTGTGAAGCTTCACCTATGTTACTGGCAACAAAAATATGTTTATCCGGTCCATACCATACAGGTATCTGATGACCCCAAAGTAATTGTCGAGAAATACACCATGGTTGAATATTTTCCATCCATTCAAAATAAGTTTTTTCCCAATTTTTTGGAATAAAGTTAGTCTCTTTATCTTTAACTTTTTTAATAGCTTCGGTAGCTAGTTTTTTAGCATCTACAAACCACTGATCAGTAAGCAATGGTTCAATAACAACATTTGATCTATCGCCATAAGGAACTGTATGTTCATTCTCTTCAATTTTATTGAGTTTATTGAGTGCAATAAGATCTTCGATGATCATATCCCTTGCAATATATCGATCTAATTTTTGGTATTTTATTGGAACATTTTCATTTAAGCAGGCATTTTCATCAAAAATATTAATAACTTCTAAGTCATTTCTTTTTCCTACTTCAAAGTCATTGAAATCATGAGCTGGAGTAATTTTTACTGCACCGGAGCCTTGATCTGCTTTAGCGTAATCATCAGCAACAATTTTAATTCTCTTATTAACGAGTGGAAGTATGGCGTATTTACCAACTAATTTTTGATAACGCACATCATCAGGATGAACTGCAATTCCAGTGTCGCCCAACATTGTTTCTGGTCTAGTGGTTGCAACAGTAATTATCTCATCACTATCTTCTATGTTATAATCAATATACCAGAGGTTTCCCTTAACTTCTTTTTGAATAACCTCTAAATCAGAAATAGTAGTTTTTAATTTTGGATCCCAATTTGACAGTCGTTTATCTTTGTATATAAGGCCGTCGTTATAAAGTTTTACAAATACATATTTTACCGCATCAGACAAGCCATCATCAAATGTAAATCTCTCTCTTTCCCAGTCACAAGAGCTGCCTAATCGTTTTAATTGGTTTAATATTTGACCACCTGAAACTTCTTTCCATTCCCAAACTTTTTTTACAAACTCTTCTCTAGTTAAATCAGCTTTCTTAATTTTTTTCTTACTCAGTTCTCTTTCAACGACCATCTCAGTTGCTATACCTGCATGATCCATGCCTGGTTGCCAAAGCACATCTTTGCCAAGCATCCGGTTATATCTAATTAGTATATCTTGAAGAGTGTTATTTAGAGCATGTCCCATATGCAACGTTCCCGTCACATTGGGTGGCGGTATTACAATGCAGTAAGATTCCTTGTCACTATTTATGACAGACTTAAAATCACCATCTTTTTCCCAACTTTCATAAACATGCTTTTCAACAAGTTCATGCTTGTAATATTTATCTAACATAATTTTTATTATTTAAGGACTTCAGATTTTAAAGCAAGTTCAGACAGAGAAACTCTTTCTGAGATTATTGAGTCTAGCTCTTTTTTTTCTGAAATAAGGGCACTTAGCTCTTCTTTAATAATAATATCAATTTTATTTTCTATAGATTCTTTTAATTGAGCTCTAATAATTTTTCTTATTGATAGATCATTTTCTTCTTTAAGAATATTATTACTAACTCGGTCTTTTAAATCTATAATATTGAAATCTTCATCAATCAACTGCGTAAGGTTAAGTGTCTCTGTAGATTCTACTGAAGCAATTTCTTCTTTAGTCTCGTCAGTGATCTCCTCTTCAAGCTTAGCCTCAATAGGACTAGTAAGCTCTAATACGTCATCAGTAATAGGTTTTGTAAGTTCAAGCACGTCTTCTGATAAAGGTATATCATCTTGGCTAGAATCCTTATTTTCCATAAGGTCTTTTATGGCTGCTAAGATGTCATCTGTAGATTTTTCTTGTTTATTCATGGAAGTATTATATTTGGCAAATATAAAGATATCTATTAAAGAATTTAATTATTGAACAATTTTTCTATTTCTAAATCGCCCATTAAATATAGCATACGGGCTACAATAATCTGCTCATTTCGTTGTTCTTTAAATAGCTCAATTTCTGCATTTAGCAGCTGCTGTCGAGCATCCAAAACATCTAATAAAGTTCTTTCTCCAACTTCTTGTTCAATAACTGTTCCATTGTATGCAAATTCCGATGATTCAACTGCCACTAATGCTGCTGCTACAGTATTTTTTGAAATAGAATGCTGTCCCCATATAAATTTTGCCTGGGTCAAGGTGTCCTGATGTACTTTTGTTTGACTTATATAGCTTCTATTTTTTATTTTTTTTGCCTGTCTCGCTTTAGACAATGATTTTCCAGAAGTAAAAATTGGCCATGAAACAGTTACTGATACGGTTTCATTGTTAAATTGGTCTATTGTGCTTGAGTATTCATAGTAATCATTTTTAGAAGCACTCATCGAAATTTGCGGCAACATAGCTGATCTGGCAATGCCTGCATTAGCACTCATTGATTGAACATTCAACGAGGCAAGTTTAATTGCAAAATTACCTTCTTGAACACCATTAAAAAACTTATTTTGATCATACGAATTTATAGTTCTGATATTTGTAAATTCTAAGTCAATTGCATCCTCACCTATAATATCATAGAAAATATTTTTCTTGTTATTAAGAATAATTTCAGCATTCAACATACTTATTTTTGCTAAACTCATTCTTGTTTTTGCCTGCGCAACATCTGTTTTAGATAAAAGACCAGCATCAAACTCAGCTATTGCCGAGTTATGTCTTTGTTCTATTGCAGCAAAATTATCTTTAAATGATAGATATGTTTTGGATGATAATAAGACATCATAGTAACTTTCTAAGGCCGCTAAAATAACTTCTTGTTTCTTATTTTGAAAAATTAAATTTTGACTTTTATGATCTGTCTTAGATTTTACTAGTGCGTAATATCTTCCAAAGCCATTAAATATATTTTGACTAATTGTTACTGAAGCCCTGGAAGGACTTAAATCATAATCTGGACTTAATGCTCCAGATTGGCTTTTAATGTTTGTCACCTCAGAATCTGACTTTGAACCAGATAACGAAACAGAAGGAAAATAACTTGAAATTGCTTGATTAATGTTTTCCTTAGATGCAGATAAGTTTAGTTCTTCTATTTTTACCTCAAGATTGTTTGATAGACTACTATTTAGAGCATCATTTAATGTTATCGCGCCTGCTAAATGTGGAATAAATAAAATGATACTTAAGTACCTTAGGACACTATTTATTTTAAGATTAATCATATTTTATAACTGATCTATATATATCATAATGATATATGTGCAATATATTTTAAATATATTTAAAACTGAAATTTCTTAGGTTTCTTAAAATCTAAAAGCATGGGTGCATCCATGCTAAATAGGAATTCACTTAAAATTTGATTATTATTTTTTCTATATTTAATTGCTGAATATGAATCATTTTCACATATTATAGTTACTAGTCTGCCGTTATCAGCTAATTGATCTAATATTGTATTTGGAACTTCCTCAATAGCCCCTTCAATTAGAATGCAAGTATACGGAGCTTGTTCTGGGTAACCAGAAATGAGTTTATTTTGAATAAATACAACATTGTTGATTGAATCTTCCAAAACTGCATTCTCAGAAAACTCAATTAATTCTGGGTCTTCTTCAATACATATTATTGTTTCAGCAATCTTAGAGGCTACTGCTGCTGAATAACCTGTTGTAGAACCAATAATTAAAATCGTTTCTAAGAGAGTGACATCCAAAGCAGAAATAAGTTTTGCACTAATTGAGCACTTTGGTAAATACCTGCCTCCTTCTAATGGAATATTTTTTTCTACATAAGCTGAATTTTTACTCTTGAAAGGAACGTAGGTAACCCTGTCAATGCTATGGAGCGCGTCAAGAACATTAGAATTAATTCCAGATAGAGGCTTAATTTGACCTTCTATCATTATTGCATTTTCAGAATGGGTGTTCATCTACATGTAAAAATATATTAATATACAATAACTATAATAAAGAATAATTCTTCACAAGTTAAACTTATTAATGATATAAGTTTTGAGACTTATGGGGCCACGTGGCGGAATGGTTACGCAGAGGATTGCAAATCCTTTTATCCCAGTTCGATTCTGGGCGTGGCCTCCATTATAAATCGTGAAATTTTAAATTCTCCACAAATTTATTAGCTTGCTCATTGGTAACCCACGAATGAAAATTCTTTATCATTCCAGAGCTGAAATTTGGTAGCAATTCCTGTAATTTTTTTTTAGATTTATTGGCTTTCTTTTTTAAAGAGCCACTTGTTATTAAGTCAGCGATGTATGATTGCGGATACTGAGGTTCAGCCTGAATAAGTTTTTTTATATATTCTTGTGATTTTTCTATATTACCATCTAGATAATTAAATCTCCAAAACTCGTAGTTTGTTCGCCATCTGCCATAATCATCATTGTATAATTTGTATGCTTTATCCATTTCTAAATATGCTCTTTTCTTTTCTCCAATTTGATAAAGTGAAGATCCAAACAGTCTTCTTGAGTGAGCAAACTTTTTATTCAATTGAATTGATTTGTAGGTATGATTTATTGTTAGGTCATAATTAGAGCCATAGTAAAAAGCCAAACCAAAACAAAATTGACATAAAAAATTTTCCTCATTCATTGAAACTGCACTTCTAGACAGATTTAATAGGGTTTTTTTAATCTTATTTGGATCACGCACGTTAAACATCCATAATTTGTCAGCATATGAAACTGATATTTTTGCAATTGTAATTGCTAAATCTTCTCTTGGTATGGACTCTATTAATTTACTGTAAGCATTTTTAGACAATTGAAATTTTATTGTTCTTTTATCCGTTTCGCCTCTATTGCGTTTAATTACATCTTGTTCTTCAAGGTATTTCAATCTGCGCCAAAGCGTTCTTTCTGGAGCTTGTGTAAAATAATGAATATCATAAAATGATAGGCCTTTTGAAAAGTTAATAAAAAGTCTAAAAACAATCTCTAGATCTAGAATACTTGACAGTGTTAAAGATTTTAAAACTTTAAACAATCCACCGTATAAAAAGCTAAAAACAGCTTCGTCTAACAAGCTAACATTATTTTCAACAACCTGGTCAGTTCTTCCAAAACCAAATTCATACAATGAGTCTTTAATAAGTGGCATATCTATAAAAAGTATTAATAAATCGTTTATATCTTTATTATTTAAAACTTAAACTAGTAAAATATAAATACATTTGCTATAAGAATTGATTATTCCGCCTTAGCTCAGTTGGTAGAGCGCTTGACTGTTAATCAGGTTGTCGCTGGTTCGAGCCCAGCAGGCGGAGCCAAATTCTTATTATAAAATCTGACTTAAGAATAGCTTAGTTCTCTCACTATCGGGATTTTCAAAGAATTCTTTAGGAGCTTTAGCCTCAACAATTTGTCCTTCGTCCATAAATACAATTCGATCTGCAACTTCTTTAGCGAATCCCATTTCATGCGTAACAACTAGCATTGTCATGCCGTCCTGAGCTAAGCCAATCATTACATCTAAGACTTCCTTAATCATTTCTGGATCTAGCGCTGAAGTTGGCTCATCAAATAACATTAAGCGAGGTTGCATACATAGTGCTCTAGCAATGGCAGCTCTTTGTTGTTGGCCGCCGGATAATTGATTTGGAAACTTGTGAACCTGATCTTCTATTTGAACTCTTTTTAAGTATTGCATAGCAAGTTCAGTAGCCTCTACTTTAGGCATTTTTCTTACCCATATTGGAGCAAGAGTACAGTTGTCTAATATACTTAAATGCGGGAATAAATTAAACTGTTGAAATACCATTCCAACTTCTCTTCTTACTGTATCAATATTTTTAACATTTCCTGTTAATTCAGTGCCATCAACAATAATCTTTCCTTCTTGGTGTTCTTCAAGGCGATTAATGCATCTTATCATTGTTGATTTCCCAGAACCAGATGGTCCACATACAACAATTTTTTCACCCTTATTAACTTCTAAGTTAATGCCTTTAAGGACCTGGAAATCTCCAAACCATTTACTAACATTTTCAAAGTATATTATAGAATCTTGATTCATTTATTCTCACCATCGTTATCTGTATTAAGTTTTCTTTCTAAATATAGACTATATCTTGAAAAACCAAAACAAAATATAAAGAAGATACCAGCAATAAAAACATAAACTTCTACGTGTAATGCCATCCACTTCGTATCTGCTAGCGCAGCTCTGCCAATGCCTAGTAAGTCTAATAAGCCAATTAACAGAACCAAAGATGTATCTTTGAATAACCCTATCGCCGTATTAACAAGAGCTGGAATTGTAATCTTTAGTGCTTGCGGTAAAATAATTTTATAATTCATCTGCCAATAAGACAGGCCAAGAGCTTGTGCTGCTTCATACTGCCCTTTTGGCATAGCTTGCAATCCTCCTCGTATTACTTCAGCACCATAAGCTGCTTGAAAGATTGTTACAGCAACCAAAGCTCTAATAATAGTATCTAAATTTATGCCTTCAGGTAAAAACAAAGGTAGCATAATATTGCCAAAAAATAATAATGTAATTAGAGGAACACCTCTTATAAATTCAATAAATACTATACATAATGTTAAAATAGCTGGCATCTTAGACCTTCTGCCTAACGCTAAAAAAATGCTCAGTGGGAAGGCTATGAGAATTCCACCAAGACCTAGAAATAGGGTTACCAATAATCCACCCCACTTATTACTTGCTACAGAACTTAAGCCTGGACCACCATATAATAAGAAGAATACTAAAAATGGATAGGCCATTGAAAAAAATAAGAATTGTTTTCTAAATGGAATCTTATCCCATAACAATGGTGCTATACCAAATGGCAACATAGCATATACAAGGTTTACTCTCCAAACTTCTTCTGTTGGGTAAAAGCCATACATAAATTGGTAAAATCTTGCTCCAACGACTGCCCAGCAAGCCCCCTCAGTAGTACATCCCGTTCTGTCGTCGGCAATAAAAGTTGCTTCAAAAATAAACCAATCTAATAATGGTGGGATAACACTTGCTAGAAAATAAATTAGTACTATCGAGACTATCGAATTTAACCAAGTTGAAAACAAGTTCTGTTTAATCCAGTTAAGGCTATGCATTATCGGCCATCCATTTGAATCGACTTATTATAAATATTCATAAAAAATGCTATGGTTAAACTAATAATTAAATAAGTAGACATAACAATAGCCATAACTTCAATGGCATGCCCTGTTATATTTAAAGTAATGCCACCAAAGCCATGAACTAAATCAGCATAGCCAATTGCAATCCCCAAAGAAGAATTCTTTGTTAAATTTAAAAACTGACTAGTTAATGGTGGAATAATAACTCTCATGGCTTGAGGAATAATAATTAATTTCATTATCCGATTTTGCTTTAAACCTAAGGATCTAGATGCTTCAATTTGACCCTTGTTTACTGATAAAATTCCTGCACGCACTATCTCAGAAATAAATGATGCTGTGTAAACACTTAGACCCAAAAACATAGCCATAAATTCAGGTGGTATTTTCATTCCACCTACAAAATTAAAGCCAATTAATACAGGTAGTTCGAACTCAAGTGGTGAACCCGCTATAAAATATACAATTGCTGGAAAAAGCAGAATTGATGCAGTGTTGATTAAAAATAACGGATATTGTTTGCCCGTTTTTTCTTGGATTTTTTTAGCTCGTCTTGAAAAAACTATTGATACTGTAATAGCCAATATTATGGCAATAGTAACATAAATAAAATCATCACCAAAAATTGGCTGGGGACTATTTAATCCTCTGTTATTTAAAAAAAAGGCTTCGCCAAAAGCTATGCTATTTTTAAGCCTGGGCAAGTTAATTAGAAGTGCGTACCAAAATAACAATTGAAGAATTAGTGGAATATTTCTAGTTATTTCTACATATACATAAGCTAGCCGGCTGAGTAACCAATTTGAAGAAAGTCTAATAATACCAATAGAAAAACCTAAGAAAGTAGCAGCTATACAGCCAACAAAAGAAATGAGTAATGTGTTAGCCAAGCCCACTAAGTAAACTTTAATATGAGAATCTGTTGCTACAAATGAATAGAATGGACTAAATGATATATCAAAACCCGCTGGATCATTTAAAAATCCAAAGCCTAGTTTATAATCTCTTTTCTCTAAATTATAACTTGTTGACTGTACTAGCCAAAAAATAGCATAAGCTAGAACTCCAACAACAAGAGTTTGTATCAGTATTGCCCTAAGTTTTTGGTCTGAGAAATCAATTTTGAACATAATTATTTGGTTACGTTATACTCAATTGTATTTAATAATAAATAAAAAAAATGCCGGACTAGTTAATAGTCCGGCATAATCTTACATAAGTTTTAACTTAATTCTTATCTAAATGGTGGAGAATATAATAATCCGCCATCTGTCCAAGGTGCATTAAGTCCTCTAGCTAATTTCAGAGGAGTTTTTAAACCAACGTTTCTTTCAAATACTTCACCGTAGTTGCCTACTTGTTTGATGATGTTATATCCAAAATCATTTGATAGACCAAACATTGCTCCGTATTCGCCTTCTTTTCCAGTAAGTCTGAAAATTTCAGGGTCATTATTCATAGCAAGTTTAGTGTCCAAGTTATTAGAGGTTAAGCCTTTTTCTTCAGCAATAATCATTGTGTTTAAAGACCAACGAACGATATCACCCCAAACATGATCTCCATGTCTAACAAGTGGTCCTAAAGGTTCTTTAGAAATGATTTCAGGAAGTAAAATCCAATCAGCAGGGTTATCAGCTTGAGCAGCAGTTGCTGCTAAGCCAGATGCATCAGTAGTATAAACATCACATCTTCCTGCAAATAAGTTTTCACGTGCTTCGTCATTTGTTTCAACTGGAATTGATTCATAGCTAATTGAATTTGCTCTGAAAAAGTCAGCTAAGTTAAGTTCAGTAGTAGTTCCAGTTTGAATACAAACTGAAGCGCCATCTAAATCTGTTGCTGAAGCTACGCCAAGTGAAGCAGGGATAAGAAATCCTTGTCCATCATAGTAGTTAATTCCAATAAATTCAAAACCAAGATCAACATCTCGACTAAAAGTCCAAGTTGTGTTTCTAGCTAATACATCGATTTCGCCAGATGCAAGTGTTGGGAATCTTGTTTTACCTGTTGTAGTTGTAAATTCAACTTTACTTGAATCTCCAAATACAGCAGCTGCAACGGCACGACATACGTCTACGTCAAAACCTTTCCAGTTACCTGAATCATCAGGTGCAGCAAAACCAAGTAAACCTGTAGTAACACCACATTTTACAAAGCCTCTAGCTTGCACATCTTCTAAAGTTCCAGCTATTGCTGGCGCAGAAAAAAATGAAACTAAAGCTAAAAGGGCTGATATTCTTAATATTTTCATAAAATATTTCCTTTTCTATAATTTAATTAAATTAAAACGTTAAAGATAATTTAAGCACAACTGGCTTTGATTACCTAATAAAAAAAGAATTTGAGCTTATCTATATAGAGTGTTAGCTGTTAATAACTTATCTAGATGTTGTTATTCTTCAACACGGCTGCTTGAAACACTTGATAGACGGATATTTACTTCAGCCTGATCATTGTTTACAAGTGATTTTGCATAATCAAACTCTTTGTCTGAAAGTAGTTCAATAAGATCTGAAATGCCTTCTTCTTTTTGTTTGCACAAGCTACTTACATTGCATTGCAAGTACCAACGAACAGCCTGTACAGTGTCTTTTTTTACACCGTCGCCATGCTCATACATACTTGCACTATTAAATTGTGCTTCAGGCACACCTTTTTTTGCAGCCTCTAAATAAAATTTAAAGGCTTTTTTATATTTTCCAAAATAATCATAATGTTCACCTAAGGCATATGCGGCTCTAGCATCACCAGCCTCATAAGCAATTTTAAAATATTTAACACCAGATTTAAAATTAGATTTACAAAGCTTGTCCTCTATCCTTTTACATAAACCGGTAACATCTGAATCATAAAAAACGATCCCAAGGGCATAAGTTGCATCAACATTACCTAGGTCTGATTGCCTCTGCCACAAGTCAATTGCTTCTTGTTCGTAACCACCTAGAAATAGTTCAAGTGGTTCCTGGGATTTGGCATAGTTTGAGTTGAATAAAAAAAATAATGCTACGAGTGTAATAAACAAGATGGTGCGCCCGCGAGGAATCGAACCTCGGACCCACTGCTTAGAAGGCAGTTGCTCTATCCCCTGAGCTACGGGCGCATTATTATTTAAAATTGTCTGCATAAGATTTCTTTATAATCTTCCTAGCAGATGGTTCAAGAACTTCATAGTCGTAATTCTTAGATTTTGCAAAGTTTATTGCATCTTCTTTGGTTTCGAACTGAAGCTTTATTTGATTTCTTGTATTAGAGCCACCATGGTATCCAATCAATGGATCTTTAGTCTGAATGCTGTTATCTGAAAATTGAAGCTGCCAATATCTAGTTTTTGCTCTACCTGACTGCATTGCAGTTTTTGCTGGCTTATAAATTTTTACAATCATTATTCTGAACCATCTAAATCTAGCAACGTTTGGTATAAATCTGTTCTTCTGTCACGAAAAATTCCCCACACGTTTCGTAGGCTTTCCGCCTTATCTAGATCAATAGTAGCTAATAAAATTTCCTCTTTATCTCTCGAGCCTTCTGCAATAATATTTCCTGTATAATCAGCAACAAAAGATCTCCCGTAGAAAAAATTTGTAATTTCAAGTCCCTTCTCTGTGCCAATTCTATTTGATGCAACTACTGGAATTTGATTAGTGGCAGAGTGGCCTATCATTGCTTTTTGCCACATATCAGAGCTGTCAAAATCTTCGTCATTATCTGGCTCTCCACCAATGGCCGTTGGGTACAAAAGAACTTCAGCTCCCTGTAAAGCCATAATCCTTGCGGCCTCTGGAAACCATTGGTCCCAACAAATTCCTAATCCAATCTTACAAAATTTCGTATCCCACACTTTAAAGCCAGTATTACCTGGGTTAAAATAGAATTTTTCTTGATAACCAGGGCCATCAGGAATATGTGATTTACGATATTTACCTAAGATAGTGCCATCACTATCAATCATTGCTGCAGAATTAAAGTAGGCTTTATTGGCTTTTTCAAAAAAACTTATTGGCAATACTACATTGTTTTCTTTAGCAACCTTTGACATCAAGTTAATCGTCGGATTATCTTTAAAAGGAACTGCTAATTTAAAAAATTCTTCTTTTTGATCTTTGCAAAAATATTGATGTTCAAATAGCTCTTGAATTAAAACAACATTAGCACCTTTTTTAGCCGCCTGCTCAATTAAACTTACAGCATTATCAATATTATCTTTAGAATTATTGCTACATGCCATCTGCGTAGCTGCAAAAGTTATTTCTCTCATATTTTTGCCCTTGGTTGTTGTTGAGTAATACAGTGTACATTACCTCCACCTAAAAGTATATCGAGACCAGCAATAGAAATTAATTTTCTATCTGGAAATGCTGACTGAACTACTTTTTTTGCATTTTCATCGGCTTTTTGATTATCAAAAGAAGGTAAAATAATGCCGCCATTTGTAATGTAATAATTAATATATGAACATGGTTCATTGCTATCAGGGATAAGTCTCTCGTATGACATTTCAAGTTCAATAACATTGAATCTCTTGCCTAGGCTATCGGTTGAAGATTTTAAAATTTCTAAGTTATCATTTAACTTATCATAATAAGGATCACTTTTATCATAGCAAGTTAGTGCCATAATAGTACCCGGTTTTATAAAGCAAGCTACATTATCAACATGACCATCAGTACCTTCATCAATGCCGTACTTAAGCCAGATAATTTTACTAACGGCAAAGTTTTCTTTTAAATTTTGTTCAATTTTTTCTTTGGTTAAGTGGGGGTTTCGATTTTTATTTAATAGACATTGTTCTGTAGTAATTAAAGTTCCCTCACCATCAACATTAATTGAGCCACCTTCAAAAACCATATCATTTTTAAAATATTTTGCATTGGTCTTATCGATCATAAAATTAGCTATTTTATCATCTAGCTCATAATCAACTTTATAGCCCCAGCAATTAAAGTTTGAATCAACTCCCCCTAGTTTATTATTCTCATCTATAAGAAAAATTGCACCTGTATCTCTACACCAAGCATCATTAATTTCTAAAGGCAGTATTTCTGTATTTGATTTTAAAAGATCTCTAGCACTAGCTAGGTCATTTGGATGAACTATCATTTTTAATTTTTCAAATTTGGCAATGTTATTTGCAACATTTGCCCATGCAATTCGACCATTTTCTAAATTAAAATTAGACCACCCTGGTGTTTCTCCAGCTGGTGTAGTGGCAGTTGGCCATTGCATCCAACAACACTCGTGTTCAGACCATTCTGCAGGCATTCTAAATTTTAAATCAATTGGTTTCAACATACCTTAGTGTACTAAATGATGGTCGGGGCGGCAAGATTCGAACTTGCGACCCCCTGGTCCCAAACCAGGTGCGCTACCAGACTGCGCTACGCCCCGAAATAAGTGGTGAATGTATCTAATATATCTTTACACTGCAACAGGTTTAAAAGCTAATTATACATACTAATCTGCATAGGCTGGATAAGTCGACGCAGAGCTTTCGCCATTCTTTTTAACTAGAATCTTAAAAATCCCATCAGCTGTGAAGATTACCTTCTCATCAATAAAAAGTTTGCACGTTGTAAATGTGATTTCATTTGTTGTTTTAACAATGTCTGCGTAGCCATACACCCAAGATCCTAACTTAGCAGGTGCAATATAGTTCCCATTAATTTTTGCTGTTAAGCAAGGTAGTTGATTTTGTTGCCATGCTGTGTATCCCATGACTCCATCAGAAAAGGCAACAAGAATGCCACCATGAGCAATGTTTGCTTTGTTGCAGTTCTTTGGCAATACTTCGAATGCCTTATAGATTCTTTCTCCAACAACTTTTGTGTAAAAAGGTCCGTTAAGCTCAGAGAATGGGGATGGCTCAGTATCTTTGGTATAGGTATTTTTATCTAAGAGCTGATTCATTTTTATAATTTATTACAGACGCATATAATAATATAGACTATTATTATATTAATCAACCTGGGGAGCTTAGAGCTGAGAGGTTACTTTAGAGTAACGACCCACAAACCTGATCTGGATAATGCCAGCGGAGGAAGAACTAAAATGAAAAGTTACATCTACAATACCCTAATAGTACTTATGCTATTAGTGCCAAATTTACTTTTTGCCGAAACATCAAAAATACTCACTATTTATACTTACGATTCATTTGCAGCAGAATGGGGTCCCGGTCCAGCTATTAAAATTGCATTTGAGAAAGATTGTGAATGTAATGTTGAGTTTGTAGCCACAAGTAACGCAGCGACTCTTTTGGCAAAAATACAGTTAGAAGGTTCTCTATCTAATGCAGATATTGTTCTTGGCTTAGATCAAAATTTTATTGCCGAAGCGTCTGCGACAGAATTATTTATAGAACATCAAATAAAGCCAAGTTTAAATATTACTTGGGAAGATAATTTCTTTACACCTTATGATTATGGATTCTTTTCATTTATCTATGATAAAACTAAGCTTATAAAGCCACCAAAATCTATGGCTGAACTTATTGAAAGGGATGACATCAAGATAATTGTACAAGACCCAAGAACGAGCACCCCGGGATTAGGTCTTTTATTATGGATTAAGAGTTTGTATGGAAGTGATGCAGCTAAGATCTGGAAAAAGTTAAACCTCAAAATTCTAACTTATACCTCTGGTTGGAGTGAGGCTTACGGAATGTTTCTCAAGAATGAAGCGGATATGGTTTTAAGTTATACTACCTCTCCTGCTTATCATCTTATGTATGAAAATGAATCAAAATATAAATCAGCAAGTTTTTCTGAAGGTCACTATATGCAAATTGAAGTCGCTGGTATTTTAAGGTCGAGTAAAAATTATAAACTGGCACAAAAGTTTATGAATTTTATCTCCTCAAAAGAATTTCAAATAGAAATACCAAAAAAGAATATAATGTATCCTATTGTAAATATTGATCTGCCGGTAGCCTACCAGGCCTTAACCAAACCTACTAATGGGCTAATTTTAAGTTCAGGGATGGTTACTAAATTTAAAAAAGATTGGATCAATGAGTGGTTAAATCACCTACAATAAAACCTAGGTAATAGAGTTTGCATAATAGAGCTATTTTTCCAGTATTTTCATTGGCACTTGTTTTGTGCGTGCTACTAGTACCATTAGCAACAATCATTTCATATTATGATTTTACATCTATTCTAAATGCCTATCAACCTTACTACTTAAATATACTTAAATTCTCATTAATCCAAGCGACCCTGTCTTCATTCATTAGTTTAATAATGGGTACTCTATTTGCACACTTACTATTTAAGCACAGATATATTTATGGTATAAATATTTTTACCAATTTATTATCAATTACTTTTGTTATTCCAACGATAATTATAGTTCTTGGAATTATATCGGTTTATGGTTCTTCGGGTTATCTTAGTTCTATATTTAAATTTATAGACTATGAATTAGGTAGCTTTATATATGGCATTAAAGGGATAATACTTGCACATGTATTGTTAAACTTTCCTTTTGTTACTCGTATTTTATTTCAATCCCTACAGGATATTAGTGAAGATGAATGGAGTTTAGCTAAACATAACGGCTTATCTAATTTTGTTGTTTTTAAAACAATTGAATGGCCTGCTATTAAAAAAAACATACCAACAGTCCTAACTATGGTATTTATTTTATGCTTTATGAGCTTTGCACCAGTTTTAATTTTTGGTGGCGGGCCAAACTATTCTACTTTAGAGGTTGCAATATATCAGGCCTTGTTATTTGAGTATGATTTTTCAAAAGCTATAAACCTATCGTTTGTTCAGTTAATAGTTTGTTTAATCTTTTTATCAATGTTCTTATTACACAATAAGGTGTCCTTCTTTGTGCTTTCTGAAAATAGAAAGTCTATTAAGAATTCATATTCATTAAATTATGTACATGAGTATTTTTTAATATTCATATTTTTTATTTTTGCATTTTCACCTTTACTAGTAATTATAACAGAGGGCATAAGTTCACCTCTTTTAGTTAAAACTTTACTTTCAAATAGCTTTTTAAAGTCATTGGGTTATACTTTTATAATTAGTATTGGTTCTGGATTTTTATCTACAGTACTTACGTTGGGTCTTTTATCTTTTGGCAAAGAGTTCTTTGTAAAAAAATCATTAAAGAAATTTGTCTTATTTGAAACTTATATCTATTTATTGTTAGTTTTCTCTCCAGTTTTAATAAGTAGTGGTTTTTTTATTTTATTTAGAAAATATTTTAATATCTTAAGTCCAGGGCTAGGATTGGTGATTTTAATTAACGCAATTTTTACAATCCCCTTATCTTATAGTTTAATAAAATCTTCGTTCTATAAGCTTTTTTTTGAACAAGATTTTTTAAGTAAAAGTATCGGGTTAACAGGACTAAACAGATTTCTTCTAATTGAATGGCCAACCATTAAGATTCCAGTAATAACTGCTTTTATCGTAACATCAATTATTTCAGCTAGTGATTTGGTAATAATTTCTTTTTTTGGTACAAATAATTTTTCAACCTTATCATTATTGATTTTTAGATTGATGGGAAGCTATCGATTTGAAGAATCGCAGGTAGTATCTTTTCTTTTTTTATTATATTGCTTCATTTATTTTATAATATCATATAAATTACTGACGAAATTAAAATTGAGAATCATTTAATATATGGAACATGCACTTAATCTAACTAATCACTGGGCAGGAATTCTGTCTTTAATAATTTTTGTTACCGCTTACGCCTTTGTGATGGCTGAAGAGTTTACACATCTAAGAAAAAGTAAGCCTGTAATTTTAGCTGCTGGTGCAATTTGGGCAATTATTGCCATAGCTTATAGCGGTTCAGTGCACACAGAAATTGTTGCTGAAACTTTTCGTCATGGTTTACTTGAATATTCTGAGTTAGCATTTTTCTTGCTTGTGGCTATGACTTATATAGCAGCATTAGAAGAGCGAAATGTGTTTAATGCTTTAAAGGTATGGCTAATTAGAAGAAATTATAATTATCGTCAGCTATTTTGGATAACTGGAGTCATTGCTTTTTTAATGTCGCCTTTAGCAGATAATTTAACAACAGCGCTTGTTTTATGTGCCGTAGTTATGGCAGTAGGCTCTTCAAGTCCAAAGTTTGTTTCTATGGCATGTGTCAATATTGTTGTAGCGGCAAATGCAGGTGGTGCATTTAGTCCTTTTGGAGATATTACAACTTTAATGGTCTGGCAAGCAGGTAAAGTTGAGTTCTTTGCATTCTTTGCATTAGTTATTCCATCAGTAGTGAACTACATAATACCTGCGGTTATTATGAGTTTCTTTGTTGGCAATGAAAGGCCTGCTCTTAATGTTGAAAGTGTGGCAATAAAATTTGGTGGCAAAACAATAATATTGCTTGGTATTTTAACTATTGCAACCGCAATATCATTTCATAATTTCTTTCACCTTCCTCCAGTACTTGGAATGATGACTGGTTTGTCATACTTATTATTTTTTGGATATTATATTAAGCGTAATGAACAGTCCTCCGAAGCTTACGACGTATTAAATAATATCGCTCATATTGAATGGGATACATTGCTATTCTTCTTTGGTGTTATCATATCTGTAAGTGGTTTAGGAATGATTGGGTATTTAGAGCTTGCCTCTAAGTTTATGTATACAGACTTAGGTGCAACTAATGCCAATATATTAGTTGGAATACTTTCGGCAATTATAGATAATATTCCAGTAATGTTTGCTGTGTTGAGTATGGATCCAACCATGCCAACTAGCCAATGGCTTTTAGCAACATTAACAGCTGGTGTCGGTGGTAGCATGCTATCAATCGGTTCTGCTGCTGGAGTAGCATTAATGGGGCAAGCAAAAGGGCAATATACTTTTTTTGGACACTTAAAGTGGACTCCTGTAATTGCAATTGGTTATTTTGCAAGTATTTACGTTCATATGCTTGTTAATTTCTAATTATACTCTATTTATATATTTAATATTATGTACAAATCTTATTATTATATTCTTATAACTTTATTTTTATTTACTGGGAGCAACGCCATGGCTGTTAATGCATATGACTTTTCATTCACATCCATTGATGGTGAAAGTCAAATCAACTTATCTGACTATAAGGGTAAAACATTACTTGTAGTGAACACTGCTAGTCTATGTGGTTTTACTTATCAATATGCAGGACTACAAAGCCTTTATGATAACTATGGTGACGAAGGCTTGGTAGTGCTAGGCATACCTGCAAATGATTTCTCTAAACAAGAGCCTGGCCAAGAAGATGAAATTAAAGAGTTTTGCGAAACTAATTTTAACATTACTTTCCCAATGACACAAAAAGAAGTTGTGAATGGTGAAAATTCTCATCCTTTTTTTGACTGGACTAGAGATGAATTAGGTTGGCTCGCTGGTGTTCCAAGATGGAATTTTCATAAAATTATTATTGATAAGAATGGCAATGCAGTTAGTGGTCATACGCCTTTAACTAAACCATCATCTAAAAAGTTTATTAAAGTTATTGAAAAAGCTCTTAAGATCTAAGTAAGAAATTAACAAATATTTTTATATAATTTATATTTTGGAAGTCCCTTAAGGGAATACTCTCCACTAGTGGTTAGATATTGATCAATTTGTAACCAATCATTATTAAGATACTGTTTTTTTAAAATAGATTTTGCAAAGAATGGATAAATGAATGTTGAGATACTCATGGTGCAAATTGCTAATACTGTACTGATAAGGGCGTGAGACCAAACACTTTTAATGGCAAAATAGATTGGTGCCTATAAAAAACCCTATAGCCAAGCAAGTTTTGGTACTTCAACAATGTAATTATTAGAAGGATTTTTAAAGCTTG
>TARA_B110000285_G_scaffold179226_2_pt1 | contig 20865 bp, 17 predicted proteins | sample TARA_B110000285 | Tara Oceans TARA_B110000285 (sample SAMEA4397756) | marine metagenome | biome: Polar Biome; feature: [SRF] surface water layer (ENVO:00010504); material: water (ENVO:00002006), including particulate matter (ENVO:01000060) such as... | depth 5 m
GAAGGTTCGAATCAAGCATTTACTGTTGATTTATCACAATTCAACGACAATACTGATAACTTTATAATAGGAGCTACTTTAGTAGGTGACATTCTTAATTTGTCAAGACAAACGGGTAGTCACTTAACTGTTGATTTAGGTCAGTATCAAACTTCATCTGAAGTTACTTCACAGATTACAACGGCAATTGCGGATTTTGCTACTGAGTCTTACGTTAATAGTGCAGTTGCACCGTTAGCTATCACTTCAGCAGTATCAGCGGCAGATGTATCATTAAATACTAAAATTGATTCTTTAGATTCTGACTTATCAGCTGAAATATCATCAAGATTAGTATCTGAAGATTTCGTAGTATCAGCTGAAATGTCAGGTGACACATTAAAATTAACAAAAGAATTAGGTGGTGTAGTAACAGTTGACTTAGCACAATTTGCTGATGACACTGACACTGACAACTTTGTTACAGGAGCCTCTATCACAGGTGATTTACTTACTCTAACGAGACAAAACGGTAACGTTAATGTTAACTTAGGTCAGTATCAAACATCTTCAGAAGTGACTTCACAAATCAACACGGCAATTGCAGGATATGCGACTGAAGTGTATGTAAGTAACCAAGTAAACTCTGAATCTTCATTAAGAGCAACGGCTGATTCATCATTATCAACAAGAATTGATAGTATTGATTCAGACATCGCTTCTCATAACGAATTAAACGGTACAACATTTGCGGCTAACGTATTAACTGTGTCAGGAACAGAAAGTTCTTATACGGTTGATTTATCGTCATTGACGACAGATGTAAATGTATCTTCAGGTTCATATAACTCAGCGAATGGTGAGTTAACATTAACTAAATCAGATGGTGGTGCAGTAGTAGTATCAGATTTCTACGTAGATGTGGATGGTGATAATTTTATCACAGGAGCTTCTATGTCAGGACAGAATTTAGTATTATCGAGACAAGGGTTAACTGATATCACGGTATCATTAGCTGGTTTCGTAACATCGGGTGAATTAACAACTGCTATTTCAGACTTTAAGTCAAGTTCAGCGATTTCAACTGATATCTCATCGGCGGTAGCGTCTGAAGCGGGTATTAGAGGTGGAGCTGACGTTTCTCTTAACACTAAGATTGACTCAATAGATTCTGAATTAACAAGTGAAATTTCATCAAGAATAGAAGCTGAGGATTTTGTCCTTACTGCTACAATGTCTAACGATGTATTAAAATTAACAAGAGCACAAGGTGGTGTTGTTTCTGTAGACTTATCACAATTTAGTGATGATACTGATACGGATAACTATATTACGGGAGCGTCTATGGCAGGTGATGTATTAACATTAACTAGACAGAACGGTAACGTACAAGTTAACTTAGGTCAATATCAAACTTCATCGGAGGTATCTTCACAGATTAACACTGCAATAGCGGACTTTGCAACTGAATCATACGTTGGAACGGCAATCTCAGGATTAGCGGTTGAAACGGCGGTATCAGCGGCGGACAATTCATTAGATACTAAAATTGACGTAGTATCAGCACAAATAGTGTCTGAGACTTCATCAAGAATAGCGACTGAAGATTACGTTATAGGTGCTGCGATGTCTAACGACACATTAAAATTAACAAGAGCATTGGGTAGTGTTGTAACAGTTGACTTAGGTCAGTTTAAAGACAATACAGATAATTACTTAACGGGAGCATCTATTTCAGGTGACCTTTTAACATTATCAAGAAACTCGGGAGGTTCTGTAACAGTTAACTTAGGACAATATCAAACATCGTCTGAAGTAGCATCACAGATTACATCGGCAATTGCTAATTACGCAACAACAACATATGTTGACGCGGCTGATGTATCATTAGCATCTAAAATTGGTTCTGTAGATACGAGATTCGGTGGTTTACCATCTGAAGATTATGTGACAGGAGCGGTTATGTCTAACGACACATTAAAATTAACAAGAGCACAAGGTGGTGTTGTATCAGTAGACTTAAGTAGATATACTACGGCTTCTGAATTAACATCGGCTTTATCACCATACGCAACTTCTACGGTTACTTCAACACAGATTTCATCAGGAATCAACACTGAAACTAACAGAGCGGTTGGTAAGGAGAACTCTTTACATACAAGGATTGGTCAAGTATCAACGGCTTTAGGAACTGAAATTGGAACAACAAATAGTGAAGTAACTTCGTTACATACTAGAGTAGGTTCAGTATCTACGGTAGCGGGTGGTAATGTTACTACTATAGGTAACGTTTCAACACTAACAGGAACTATTAGTTCTGACTTAGCAGCTTTAGAGGCGTCTGGTTATAATGATTCATCTTTAGAGACGAGAATCTCGACTGAAGAGTCAACAAGATTGGTTAAAGATAACTCACTGAACACAAGAGTAGGTTCAGTATCTACGGCAATTGGTAACGAGATTAATAGTACTAACGGAGATATTTCTTCATTGAATACGAGAGTAGGAAACGAAGAAGGTAATAGAGTGAGTAAAGATGGTTCATTAGCTTCAGCAATCTCTAGCGAGACTACTGCAAGAATAGCGGGTGACTCTAACTTACAATCACAAATCGATTCACATAATGAGTTAAGTGGAACTTCATTCTCATCAAACGTATTAACGGTTGGTGGAACACAATCAAGTTTCTCAGTAGATTTAGGTGTATTAGCGTCTGATGTTACGGTAACAGGTGGTACATACAATTCAGGAACACAAGTATTAAACCTTACGAAAAGTAATGGTGATAATGTGGCGGTTTCAGGATTTGCTATTGACACTGACACTGATAACTTTGCTGATTCAGTAGCATTCAATTCGACTAATGGTGTATTAACCATTGGTAGAACAGGGACGTTATCTGACTTATCAGTTGATTTAGATGGTAGATACTTAGTAGATACTGTAGACAACAACAACTATGTAGATGGTGCGAGTTTCAATACGACTAACGGTGTCTTAACAATAGGAAGGTCAGGTTCTTTATCTGATATTGATATTGATTTAGACGGAAGATTTACAGATAATGGTTACGCAGATGCTATGAACCAACACGTAAAAACTAACTCAGCGGTAACGTTCAGTACGGTTAATACGGGTCAGGGAGCAACTGAAGTACATTTAATGAATCAAAACCTTAGAACTACTGATAGTCCAACATTTAACACAGTTAATGCGGGTCTTGGTGTTTTAAGTGAAGTAAGAATTGATAGTACGACTCTTAACGGTAACGCAGGATTCTTAACTATAAACACTGATGTAGAAATAACAGGAGAATTAAGAGCAACAAGTAAATCGTTCTTAATCGACCACCCTACTCAACCTAACATGAAGTTACAATATGGTAACTTAGAGGGACCTGAGCACGGAGTTTACATTAGAGGAAAAGTTGGAGTTGATGGTATGATTGAATTACCAGAATACTGGACGGAATTAGTACGTGAAGATTCTATAACGGTACAGTTAACTGCCTTTGGAGCACCGACAACACATTTTGTTAAGTCTATTGAAGACAACAAAGTAGAAGTTGGTTCTGAAAGTGGTATAGTAAATGCTTTCTACACGATAAACGCTGAGAGAAAGGATGTTTATAAATTAAAAGTTGAATTTCCAGCTTAAGATGTGTAAATATAATAAATTAATAAATTTTAAATTTTATTCTTTGTAATGGCTAAGAACATAATTATCACACCGAATTTAACGGGAACAGGTAATCCAAACATAGCTATCACTAATGGAACAGAAGAGATTGTCATCGGCTTAAATGCTGGTGGCTCTCTTATCTTCCAAGACGGTGGTGGGAATGTATTATTGGAGCTTGATTCTGGAGGTAACGCCACAGTAAAGAACCAAAACCTTAAAACAAATAAGTTTAAAGTAAACTCACAAGACGCTTTCAATGAAGCCATTTATGTAGGTCCATCAGGACACTTAAAAGGTCAGAAAGGTATTAAAGGAAACATAGGACCAACCGGAGCACAGGGTGCGAAAGGAAATCAAGGGGCAACAGGTTTAAAAGGATACATTGGTTCCGTAGGGGTGGTAGGTGCCCAAGGTGCTCAAGGAGCAAAAGGACAAACAGGTGCAACCGCACCAAAAGGTCCGATAGGCCCTAAAGGAATAACAGGTCCACAAGGACCCGTAGGACCTCAAGGAGGTATTGGAGTACAAGGAGCGAAAGGAATACTAGGTATTCAAGGAGCGAAAGGTATAACAGGACCTAAAGGTTATAAAGGAGGAGTCGGAGTACTAGGAGTACAAGGGGCTTCACCTCAAGGACCACAAGGAGTTCAAGGACTTCAAGGAACCCAAGGACCGACAGGTACCAAGGGTTATAAAGGTATCAAAGGGGCGACGGGTAACGTTGGACCACAAGGGTACAAAGGTGTCAAAGGACAAAAAGGTATTGTAGGACCAACAGGTCAAATAGGTAATACTGGATTGAAGGGTTATAAAGGAATTACTGGACCTAAGGGTCAAACAGGACCGAAAGGACCTAAAGGTAATTTTGGAGACCAAGGACCAACCGCTGCGCAAGGAGCGAAGGGACTTATTGGCGTCAAAGGAAATAAAGGAATATTAGGACCTATAGGATATAAAGGATATCGAGGTAGTCAAGGACCACAAGGTGATGAACCTCAAGGACCTAAGGGTATCAAAGGTATTAAAGGTTATCAAGGTCTTAAAGGAAATAAAGGTGTTAAAGGAAACAACGGACCAGGTGGTAACAGAGGTTATCAAGGTGGAGTTGGAGACTTAGGACCTACAGGTGTTGCTGGTATTAATGGACCAAAAGGGCCAAGAGGTTATCAAGGGATTCCTGGAACTCAAGGACCAAAAGGATATAAAGGAGTTAAAGGTATTACAGGACCAATAGGTCTTACCGGAGACAAAGGATATCAAGGTGGTCAAGGAGATAAAGGATATCAAGGACCTGGTGGTAATAAAGGTCTTAAAGGTAACGCTGGACTGAAAGGTTATATTGGTACATCAACTAAAGGTAGTACAGGACCAGGTGGACCAACAGGACCTAAGGGTATCAAAGGTGTCATAGGTTACAAAGGTATTAAAGGTAACACAGGACCACAAGGACCAACAGGTCTTAAAGGTAATGTGGGTAACCAAGGTGGAAACACTATTGGTGATGTAGGTACTAAAGGTAACAGAGGTGGTACAGGTGATATTGGATATAAAGGATACACAGGACCAGGTGGACCAACAGGTGGTAAAGGAGTCAAAGGAAATATTGGTTCTCAAGCGGCTAGAGGAATATCAGGTGACCAAGGTTATCAAGGAGCTAGAGGTATTACAGGTACTAAAGGTGTTATTGGAGATAAAGGTTATAAACCTACCGCACTTGGAGACACGGGTGGTAAAGGTATCAAAGGAAATATAGGACCAGGTGGACCAACAGGGCCAGGTGGTGATAGAGGACCAACAGGTGATACAGGTTCCAAAGGTAATAGAGGTGCTAAAGGTGTTATTGCTACGAAAGGACAAAAAGGTGCTACCGGTATTAAAGGTAACATTGGTCCTGGAGGTGATAAAGGTTATAGAGGACTACAAGGACCAACAGGACAACAAGGTGTTAGAGGAATAACAGGTGGTCAAGGAGACAAAGGTTATAAGGGTAACAAAGGTATCAAAGGTACTACAGGACCACAAGGATATAAAGGTGTTAAAGGTACTATTGGATATCTTGGTCTTAGAGGACCACTAGGTCAGAAAGGTGTTGCTTCCACAGATAAAGGACCTAAAGGAAATGCTGGTGGTAACAACACAACTAAAGGTGTTAAAGGTTACGTAGGTAGTTCACCTAAAGGACCAACAGGTTATAAAGGACAAAAAGGTTCAAGTGGTGGAGCAGGAGTAGTAGGTTATTCTGGGGCTACACATATCGTTACTGGACATCCTAACGCTGGTGGTGGTGCACAAGGTCCTGCAGGACCAACAGGTGCTAATTCAACCACAAAAGGATATCGAGGTGCACAAGGACCGATAGGTGTTAAAGGTAATCGAGGTCTACAAGGAGCAAGTCTTACAGGAGTTAAAGGTTATAGAGGACCAAATGGACCACAAGGCGCGAAAGGTGTACAAGGACCAATAGGTTATAAAGGGCCAGTTGGTTCAATAGGGCCAACATCCGATGAGAGGTTAAAACAAAATATCCAAGAATATGTAATGGGTATTGAGAAAATCTCAAAACTTAGGGGGGTTAATTTTGAATGGATTGAAGATTCTATTCATAATGTCACTAATCAAAAAGGTATGGATACAGGTTTTATAGCTCAAGAAGTTATGGAGGTTATACCCGAATTAACACATATGATGGATATAGAGACGGGTACTTATACTGTAAACTATGCTAAGATGACTGCGATATTAGTTGCGGCGTTGAGGGAACAGAGAGAAATCGTTAAAGAATATACTGATAAACTTGAAATAATTAAATTAAATCGTTCGAAGTAATGGCACTACAAAAAGGAAATAAAGGGATATATATTTTCCCGAATAGGACAGGTACGGATGAACCTAAAGTTGAACTTTACCAAGGTTCAACTACGTATACGTTAGAGGTTGAGGATAACACAAATGACGTTATTATCAAATTAAACGATACGGAGGTTGCGCGTATGAAATCTTCAGGAACTGAAAGATTTCAAATTGTTGGAGACATCACGATTGACGGAGATTTAAGAGACTCAAGTGGTAACGTAATTGTAACTCAATCAGGTGTATATAACGGAACATTCAAAGGAACAACAGGTGATAACGGACCACAAGGGGACGTTGGGTATCAAGGACCTAAAGGTGTTTTGGGAACAAAGGGTAATAAAGGTGCTGGCGGACCAAAAGGAATCAAAGGAGGCTTTGGACCAAAAGGTGGTAAAGGTATTAAAGGTGATGACTCACCACAAGGTATTGTTGGAGATAACGGTGTTAGGGGATATGATGGACCGCAAGGACCACAAGGAAACTTAGGGCCAAAAGGAATCAAAGGTAATACTGGATATAAAGGTGTTAAAGGTAACCGTGGATATCAAGGTGGAAACGGTGATAAAGGACCTATCGGAGTCAAAGGTTATAAAGGAACTACAGGTATCAAAGGAAATGTTGGTATCAAAGGTATTGTTGGTAACAAAGGAGTTATTGGTGGTACGGGTGACTTAGGACCTGTTGGAGCTAAAGGTACTAAAGGTATTTTAGGTATCAAAGGTGACTTTGGAGACCAAGGATATCAAGGTGGTCAAGGACCAAAAGGATACCAACCAAAAGGACCTATTGGACCTAAAGGTAACCGTGGATATCAGGGAGGTTCTGGTCAAAAAGGACAACAAGGTAACATTGGTGTTTCACCAAAAGGTATCAAAGGACCTGTAGGAAACGGTGGACCAACAGGACCACAAGGACCAAATGGACCAGGTGGTGATAAAGGTTACAAAGGAATCACAGGTTATAAAGGAATAATCGGTATTACAGGTGACTTAGGACCACAAGGACAAAAGGGTATAACAGGACCAGGTGGACCAATAGGAAACAAAGGACCTCAAGGACCTAAGGGTTATATAGGTGCTACAGGTACGAAAGGTCTTCCGATTAACGATGACCCAACAACCTCAGGTTTAACGGCACCAAAAGGACCGCAAGGACCGACAGGTTACATAGGAACTACAGGACTGAAAGGTATTATAGGTGACGGTGGTGATAGAGGATATCAAGGTAATACAGGACCAAATGGTGGTGTAGGAGATAAAGGTATTATAGGACCACAGGGAACTAAAGGTAACATCGGTGGCGGTGGTGACAAAGGTTATACTGGTGGAAAAGGACCAAATGCGGCGGCAGGACCAAAAGGACCGAAAGGAAATATTGGTAATCAAGGTGCGGGTGGACCAACAGGACCACAAGGAAACCAAGGACCAACGGGTTTAAAAGGTAATATTGGAGCTAAAGGTGTTATTGGACCAAAAGGTATAAAAGGTAATTTAGGTGGTCAAGGAGCATCACCTCAAGGACCTAAGGGTTATATAGGTAATCAAGGAGCCCAAGGTTATCAAGGACCTAGAGGAACTACAGGACCACAAGGTGATAAAGGTTATAAGGGTAACAAAGGTGTTAAAGGTTATCAAGGAACTAAAGGTAACAAAGGTGTTAAAGGTTATCAACCACAAGGACCACAAGGGCCAGGTGGTGATAAAGGTACTAGAGGAACTACAGGACCACAAGGGCCAACAGGACTACAAGGAAACCAAGGTGGACAAGGAGGTCAAGGACCAAAAGGATACCAAGGAGCGTCATATAAAGGACCAAAAGGTATAAAAGGTTACAGAACGACGACAGGTGACCGAGGGGATACAGGACCAAAAGGTTATAAAGGTAACGCTTCAGGTGGAAAAGGACCAACAGGTAACAAAGGTGTCAAAGGGAACCAAGGACCAAAAGGTTATCAACCACAAGGACCACAAGGGCCAACAGGACCACAAGGACCTACAGGTATACATTCAACGACCAAAGGTAATAAAGGACCAAAAGGTTATAAAGGTTATACAGGTTACAAAGGTTATAGAGGGGGCAAAGGTGATAGACACGTGTCTCTTACAGGTGATAAAGGTTATAGAGGAAATACAGGACCGCAAGGACCCGTAGGACCTACTGCTACTAAGGGTAATGTTGGTGCTAAAGGAGTTGGAGGAGATAAAGGACCATCAGGTAACAAAGGTAATAGAGGTGGTGTAGGACAATACTATCCAACCTCAGGACCAAAAGGTACTAGAGGTCCACAAGGAAATAGAGGAACATCAGGAGGTCAAGGACCAAAAGGACCAACAGGTTCAGGTGGTGGTGGTGGACTTCGAGGACCAACAGGTTATCAAGGACCGTCATATAATGGACCAAAAGGACCAAGAGGTTACAACACTAAAGGTAATAGAGGATACACAGGAAAGACTGGAGCTCGAGGAGCCCAAGGAGCCCAAGGACCTCAAGGAGGAGGTGGTGGATTTAGCTCCTTTTCTTTGTCTGATGAAAACATTAAATATGATGTTAATCCAATATTAGATTCGTTAGGTAAGATGTTAAATCTTATACCTGTTGAATATGATTGGACAGACGAAGGGTTAGAATCGGGAGTTATACACGGTGCTTATGGTAAGCACGATATTGGGTTTGTAGCTCAAAACGCTAAAAAAGTACTTCCAACATTAGTTAATACTAATGATGATGGGTACTTAATTATGTCATACTCTAGAGTTGTTCCATTAATCATTGAATCGATTAAGGAAGAGCAGAAAAACATTGATATGTTAGAGGAAGAAATAAATAAACTTAGACTAAACAACAATTAATCATGGCTAAGAATATATTAATCACACCAAATAGAACAGGAACAGAGTCTCCTGAAATACTGTTAGTAAATAACGGTAGTGTAGACTCAATTTTTACAATAGGTGAGAATCTTCCATTACTTATCGGTGAAGAAGGAACGCCAGCAGCGAATTTTAGTTCAAATGGGTTTTTAACTCCAAACGGATTTAAAATAACTGGGTCGTTAAAGATAAATAATGGAGGAACTGTCAATACTGTAGTGGATAACACAGGTACATGGACAGGTTCTTTCACAGGAATAAAGGGATACCAAGGAAATCAAGGAGCTAAAGGACTTAAAGGTGTTACAGGACCGCAAGGACCCGTAGGACCAAATGGACCGAGAGGTGATAATGGACCAGGTGGTGACAAAGGTTATCAAGGTAATCCCGGAGATAAAGGTTATACAGGTTTCCAAGGAGTTAAAGGTAACAAAGGAGTTATTGGACCAACAGGTTATAAAGGACTTAAAGGAAATGTCGGTGTTCAGGGTAATTCTGGACCGACAGGTTTACAAGGTACTCAAGGACCGACAGGGCCAAAAGGTTATATTGGAAACACAGGTGGACAAGGACCTCAAGGTAATGTAGGACCTATTGGAGATAAAGGTGTTATTGGACCTAAAGGTATTACAGGACCTAAGGGTGTTGTAGGACCAAAAGGTTACATAGGGCAACAAGGTACATCACCAAAAGGACCAAGAGGTTACCAAGGACCTCAAGGTACTCAAGGTAACAAAGGTAACAAAGGTGTTATTGGTGTTACAGGAGCAAGAGGACCACAAGGGGATACTAGTACTGATAAAGGACCGTTAGGTTATAAAGGTGTTAGAGGAGTTAAAGGTCAGAAAGGTGTTATTGGTTTAACATCGGCGATTGGAGACCAAGGACCTCAAGGGGGTCAAGGACCAAAAGGTGTTAGAGGTAATCAAGGTGCTACTGCCGTTGGTGGTGATAAAGGTATCACTGGACCACAGGGACCTATTGGTATACAAGGACCAAAAGGTGTTGTAGGAGCTCAAGGTTATCAAGGACCTCAAGGTGGTAACGTACAAGGTCAAAAAGGTATCACAGGACCGAAAGGTTATAAGGGTATTAAAGGACCGGCCGTTGCTAATGGACCAAAAGGACAAAAAGGTGGACCTGGTAATAAAGGTATTTCTAATATTAGAGGACCACAAGGACCACAAGGACCTAAAGGTTATATCGGTATTAAAGGTACTAAAGGAAACGTTGGTGGAAAAGGTTACAAAGGTAATGCTGGAAATCAAGGACCAAATGGAAATCAAGGACCACAAGGTGAAAGAGGTGGAGTTGGTACTTCTTATCAAGGAGCGACTGGAGACAAAGGTTACAAGGGTAATATTGGTGGACAAGGACCTAAAGGTGTTATGGGTAACCAAGGTGGAAACACTAAAGGTTATAAAGGAAACCAAGGACCTCAAGGTAATGTAGGACCTACAGGTCAGAAAGGTTATAAAGGAGTTACTGGTAATGCGGGAACTAAAGGACCAAAAGGTGCCTTTGGAACTAAAGGTAACAAAGGTGTTAAAGGATACCAACCACAAGGGCCAGGTGGACCAACAGGACCAACGGCCGATAAAGGACAAAAAGGTATAACAGGGCCTACAGGTCAAAAAGGTGGTACAGGTAACAAAGGTGTCAAAGGAAACGTTGGAAACAAAGGACCAAAAGGTTATCAACCACAAGGAACTAAGGGTAATAAAGGTACTAAAGGAACTAAGGGTACTAAAGGTATTAAAGGTACTAAAGGTGTCTTTACAGTATCGTCAATTACCGTTGGAGATACAGGACCACAAGGCGATAAAGGTTATGCAGGACCAAAAGGTTATCAACCACAAGGTGATAAAGGATACCGAATGACTGGTGGTGATAAAGGAGCTTGGGGACCAACAGGACTTAAAGGTAATACTGGTGGTAAAGGAATCAAAGGAAATATTGGTAATACAGGTTTACAGGGTTTAAAAGGAAACCGATATATCCAAGGACCAGGTGGTCCTATAGGACCAACAGGTGCTACCAATAATACCAAAGGACCAACAGGTTATAAAGGACCAAAAGGTTTTATAGGGTCAGTCGGTGATAAAGGTTATAATGGAGCTCGAGGAAATACTGGTGGTAACAGTAAAGGTTATAGAGGACAACAAGGACCAGGTGGTTATAATCCACTAGGACCACAAGGACCAAAAGGACCGACAGGATATGCGGGTTACTCTCAATGGGTAGCAGCTGGTAGTATAGCCGCGGCAGGACCAAAAGGACCAACAGGTTATAAAGGAGTTAAAGGTTATACAGGTGGTAATGGACCAGGTGGTTCCAAAGGAAATAGAGGTAATCAAGGACCACAAGGTTATAAAGGACTTGCTGGAGCTAGTTCAGGAGCAGGGGCAGGTTTAGTTGGACCAACAGGTTATAAAGGAGCTCAAGGACCTAAGGGTTATCGAGGTTCTAAAGGACTAAAAGGATTCACAGGGCCAGCATCGGATATTAGAGCTAAAACTAACGTAGAAATCATTACAGATTCGTTAGATAAAGTCTCTAAATTGAGAGGTGTTGAGTTTACATGGTTATCTGATTGGAAACCTAAGACGCTTGAAACCCCTACGGATATTGGTATTATAGCTCAGGAAGTAAAAGAAGTTCTACCTAACTTAGTTGTTGAAGGTAAGGATGGTTTTTTAAGAGTGAATTATCCACAAATGACATCATTATTGGTGAATGCGTTTAACGAACAACACAGTAAGTTAGAAGTAATCAAGAAAGATATTGATTCAATGTTATAATTCTTAATAGTTTATTAATTAAGAACCCTCATCAGAAATGATGGGGGTTTTTTATTTACAGATTGTTAGTGTTGTTTATATTTATTATTATAATAAAAGATAAAACAAAATGTAATTATGGGATGTGGATGTAAAAAGAAAAAAACTGAACAACCGATTCAGGCTCCAAAACAAACTAACGAACAAATCAAAAATCAGATTAAGGTCGTTGTAAACAAATATAATAAATTAAAGAAATAGTTATACTAACATATTTATTAATATGATGTTACTGAAAACAGTTAAGGAGATAATTTTAGATACTCTATATGAGGATAAATCCGTTGATTATAGTACTTTGAGGAAGGTATTTAAATATAACACGGATAAGTTGTATGGTTATTTATTAAAGAGGGGAGATTTAGACTCATTCATCGAAGATATTATTAGTGATGATAGTGATGAATCGAGAGAGTTATTTCATAACATAATATCAGGGATTATTTCTGAAAAGAGTACCCCTCAATTAATTAAGTACACCTCAAATGTTTTTTCAGACTTAACTTATGAGGATGGAGTATTATATCTGACGTTAGATAGTAAATCAGACTTATCTAGCTTATTTTATGATGATAGAGACTATAGTAAAGATTCAATCAAAGAGATACTATCGGGTGAGATGGATTTTTATAATGGGTATAATTCAGGTAGGTCTGAAATGGACTATTTTCTTGATGACTTAAATGAGGTCAATATGAAAGTATTGAAAGATATTATAGTTGAAAAAGGGTTAGGGAATACTGTGGACTATACAGGTGATAATGAGATTTTATTAGGATTACTTTCTGAGGATGATAATGTGTTAATGCAGGATAGTATTGATGAAATATTTAGAAGTGATAGTAATATTATAGACGCTTTATATGGTATGGATATTTTTGATGATGTTAAGGATAACTTATTAGGTATCTATGATAGGGCGAATGAAGGTGCCTTATCGGACACTTACTATGAGAGAGTTATGAGTTCTATCGAGGATTTCTTCGGTGAAACTGGTGAAGTATTTGATACAGGTAGAAAAAAGACAGTAAGTTACGGTGATAAAGGTGAGTCTTTCACTCATAGTGTGGAGAATTATAAGATTAGTATTAGTGATTCCTTATACACATCGGCTATTGAATGGTGGTTAGATGAATGGGATGATATGTACGATTTGGATTATTGGGGTGACTTTGAAGGTTTCTTAACTGAATATTGTGAGTCGTTAGATTATAGAGATTCTTTAACATTTAGAGTACCAGAATACGCTGACAGTAACAAAGTTAAGGACTATATGAATGAAACGTTCTTAGATTATATTTACGATTAATTACCAAACAATTCTTTAAGATTTTCTTTCTTAACCATAGATTTAACCGATTCGATATAATGATTTGATTCTGCGTATGACCGACTTAGGTAATCATAATATTGTTCTTCAGTTTTTAAATCTTTAAGATAAGTACTTTGATAAAATGCGTAATCTAATACTGAAGATACCCAGTCTGAGTAATAAGCGTGGTTTCTATTGGTCCCTAATGCAGTGTTTACCCTTATACGGGCTTCCTTCATTCCAAATAGATTATTATTCTCAATGAAAATATCACTTTCCCAATAACCTGTTTCAACCATTGACTGTGCCATTACTATATGTGGGAATTTTATATTCAATCTCTTTAATTCTAAGATTAGGTTTTCCTTACTGAAGTTATAAGTGGTATCCTCGATTGTTAATAGTATTAACTCTTTCTCGAACACATCTAAATCAGGTGAGTTTAAGTATCTCCCACAGGAAAAGGATAGAATATTTGTAATGACTATTATATAAATAAATGATATTAATCTATTTTTAACACTGACAAATATCAATTTCTTCTTATCATAACGATATAACATAGCTTATTTTATTTATTTATAATTTTAATGTACTTTAAATGTCTTAAATTTATGGTATAAAGTCAAATTATGTTATATTTATAATATGTAAACGACTGACAAACATGTGGGAAAATAAAACAGTAGATAAGATTTTTAAATATTTCGGGTTTGAACCTGAAAAAACATACTCAACCGATGAGGTAAAGGCTAATAAAAGAGCGGAGGCTATTAATCGAATGGAGAAATTCGGTAAAATACCTGAGGAAGTAATGACTAAGATTCGTACTTATGATGATGGTCAAATAGCTAAAGAGAAACGAGATAGGGAATGGAAAGAAGCTCAAAGAAGAAGAGAAATTGAGATAAGAAATACTAAAATAAGTAATCGAGAAGGTAAGATTTTTAGTGATGATGCTCATGCTATTTCAGTATTTGAAATAATAAGAGAAAATGGAGATGTCATTGATGAATCGGACTTTGACGACTTAGTTGAACAGAAAAAAGATTTACAGGAGATGTATGAGAAATACTCAGAAAAACTTGATAAATTATTAGGTTCTAAGAGTAAATCCGAGAAAATCGTTAAATTAATAGAAGACTTAGAGTTAAAAGTTGAAGAGTTAAGTTCTGAGATTGATGAGGTTAATGATGAAATTGAATCTAGTGATATCTATGAGACATTATACGAAGATGTTTACGCGCATAATGGGTTAAGACATTTCACCACAGATTATGGTGATTATGCCGTTGGAGATGATGCTGAGGCGGAAGACGCGGCTAAAGATTCCATCCAATCGTTAATGGATGATGTAGGGGTTGAGGGTATGAGTACATGGGTTGTTAATGATAATATTGATGACGAAAAATTAAAGCAAGATGTTCAAAATAGTTACGAAGAATATTTTAGAGATGAAATTAATTACGACTTAAGTGAATACTTTGAAGACTACGATGAAGATGATGAGGAAACGCATCCAGACGATAACGATATCGATGAGAAGGCTGAAGAGCTAGCATCAGAAAGGGCTGAAGAGTTATTAAATGATTATGACGAATTAAAAGAACTTGGATGGGATGTGACTGACTATGTTGATATGGATGGGTTAGCTGATGATATTATACGTCATGATGGATATGGTAATACATTATCTTCTTATGATGGTGTTGAGAATATTCATTATCATAATGAAGTTGAGTATTATGTATTTAGAACGAATTAATATGTTAAAAGAAGGAAGAAAAGAAACGTTAATCGCTAAGTATCCGACATCTGAAGAGTTATTGACAGATTACTTAACTAATTCAGAGATACATAGAAAGACCAACTACAAATACGCTGATTGGTATTTAAATCAATATTTCGAAATTGGTAGTATGGAGGATATTCCCGAGATAGAAGACGGGGATATTATTATCACGAAGTTTGATAAGTATCGTAAAAATTTAGATAAAAAAGATATTAACCAGTATGAGACTATTGGTGAGTTATCGGATGTGATTTCTGATTATGAGAGTGAAAGAAGAGGGCCTATATCTGATTCAGAGTCAGTTAAAATAGTTAATAACGATGATGTTATTATAGTTAAACCTTTAAGTCATCAATCGTCGTGTAAGTATGGTGCGGGTACTAAATGGTGTACGACACATAAAGATGATAAGTATTTCAACGAATACGACGAGAAGGGTAATTTATATTATATACATTTAAAGACCGTTGAATCGTCTAATACGTTTTATAAGATGGCGGTTTTCTTATCTTATGATAAACAAAGGGAGGAGTGGTATGACTCAACCGATAAACGTATGGGTGATGGTGAGGTTAAGTTAGCCAAGATGTTAATATCTAAAGAATACGTTGAATTAATGTTTAATGATTTAATCTCAAACATACCAGTTAAATCAACGAGTACTGAAGATTTAATTCAAAAAATCATTGATATTCTTGAGGATAGGTTAGATTATAGTTATGAATTGAAAGACGTACAGGGATATGGTTATGATGACCATAATTTTTGGTTTGAATGTTCATCAGAAAATGATATATATGATGATACAATTGAAGAGCGATTTATGTTGGGTAGTGGTGAAGAAGGTTTTGGGGAAACTGTGATATCAGGTGTTATGAAATTAGTGGCACATACTCAAATGAATAGGGTTATGATTAAATTTCAATTTGATGAAGGGTCTGGATTATTTAAAAATACGACACTATCATCTAACAGTGTTAATTATGCTATACGTTCGGATAAGTTTGATTTTAAGAACTTTCATGAGGTAATTAGTCAAGTAACTAGAAGATTATTTGAGAACCCCGACGCTTTAGAGTCCATGACGAATAAAGTATTTTGGCGTTCATCGAATGTAATGTCAACATATAAATTCAATCGTAAGGGACCTCTAACCGTTAGTATGGTTAATTATTTGGATGAGTTAGATGGTGAGTTAGGTAGTAAAATAGATTTCTTACTAAAGAGTGGTAAGGTTAAAAAATCAGAAGATGGGTACGTTGCAGGTGACGGGTCATTTGTTAATATAGGTGGTTACTTTTCTACGTTCTTCGCGTCATTAAAAGATGCTGGTATTATAAAATACGTTAGACAAGGTAGAAGATTCATGTTCACTAAAGGTGATAACTATATTGCTTTTAAAGAAGGTAAGTTAAAGAGAATATGATAATAGATTGGTTAGAGAAAGGTCCTTTAGACTTGGAATATAAACAGTACAGGTTATTGGCGTATTTAAAAGAAGTTGATATGGATTGGAACCAATACTTATTATACCCACACTTGTCTAATGTTGTTGAATACAATAGACTTCTTAACCTAATATCCAAGAACAAAACAGAAATAGAAGAACTTTTCCCTAAGGATATTGTTGGGATTGATTTGGATACTAAAAAATTAATTTACGAGGTTAAGGACCAACCAAATATTAATATGGGTGAGGACATCCAAGAAATTATTGATTGGGGAATTAAGTGTTTAGATGAGTACAGTCAAATAGGTATTATAATTTATGAAGACATTGCTGAGGATATACATGTGAATCGTATTGGTTTAGAGAGTAATGTTAAGGATGAGGGGTACATAATATTTTTCGATGAAACCGTTAACATATATTATTTCAATATTGGTAAAATATTAATAGATGTTAATGGGGGTAAATACTTATTTACTAAGAAGATTAAGGAGTTTAAACGTAAAAGTTTTCAAACACCCAACGATGTTAAATTAGAACTACTAAAGGAGGGTAAACATTTATCAATACCTGATTTTTATAGTGTTGAGGGGCATAGACCATACCCGTTAGAAGAGACCGTATTACCTATGGTTAAAAGAAAAATTTTAGTACATTCGAATAATACCTAAATTCTTGATATTTATTAGTATGAAAAAGATGTTCACAGAAGTAAAGAATTGGATGAGAGACCTATTGAAGGATGGTGACGGAGCACCGTCATCTAAAAGAATCATGGGATTATTGACAGGTATTAGTTTATGTGTGGCATTATTCTTAAATGTTATTTTAGGAAAACCTGTCGATTCAACGTTGGTAAATGCGGTTGCCGCTTTAGCCTTCGGTACTTTAGGGTTGACATCGGTTGAAAAAGTATGGTCATCTAAAAAAGGTGATAACAAAAAAGACGACACTCCATCTGAGTAGTAACTCACAACAAATTTTTTTATTTAAATAATTTATCGTATCTTTGTGTTCTAAAGAATATAATAATATGGATAGTATTTATGCGAATTTACCACACCCCGATGATTTTGAGTCCTATCTAAATGAGAATAGAGATTGGTACTTTAGTTTATGTTATAGTAAGATTAAAGAAAATCATGAGGGTGACAAACTAGAGGAGATTGATATAATGACTTTTAATTTTGATGATGGTGACAAGACAGTGTACGATATTACCGTACATAGAGAAGACTTTGTTCTTAACTTAACAAATTGTCTCAAACATTACGAAGAAATTGAGGAATATGGTATCTGCTCAGATGTTAAACGACTAATTAAGGAATTGGAGGATTACTATGGACTATAAATATATGTTACCTTTTTATGAGACTATGATGTCAGAATCAATTGCCAAACAAGTGAAGGGGTGGAGAGTGACTGAAGATTATAGTTTTCGTAAAATACATGAAAGTTTCCAAATAAAATATGTGGACAAGGCTCAGTGGTATATTAATACTGCGTTAGGTGAATTAAACGATTCATTTCCAAAACCACATGGGAGACAGGCGGATGGTGCTATGTTATGTGAATTAGCTATGGATTATCTTAAAGAGGATGGGTTTAAATGTGGGTGGTATGAAACTGATTAAATTAATATCGTTTTTAATCAGTGAGTGGTATCAAGAGTATAAAAAAAATAAAAGAAAATCTATGTGGGACTTATGATGAAAGAAAAAAATATTACAGAAACACCTGATAAGTGGGTGGTACTTAAATTGGATAGTGAACTTGAAACCATATATAAAGTATTTGGTAGTTGGGCTGGAGGATACCTGGATGGTGATAGGTGGAAAATGAATAGTGGTATTAAGTATGTTGAGGAAGATGATAATCATTACTACTTCGTGGGTTATAGTGGTAGTTGTTATAAATGCCATAAGAAAGGTTATGGTATAATGACATCGTTTAGTAGTTCTGTTTTAGACAATATAATTGATAGGGCTAGTAATGCGAATATTAGTGTTAGTGTAATGAAAGATAATACAGACCTTATGGGTTTAACATTTGGAAACGAAGGTGAATAAAGAAGATAGAATCTTGGTTAAGTTTTGACGAAAAAAGAGTAGAAAACGAAAACTTTATCAACGGTAAACAGATTTAAGAGTAAGAACCAAAAATGAGTAAAGATTCTAAAGAGTGGTTAGAAACAAATGAGTGGCCTGATATTCCTGTTGATAGTGATGCGTATTCACACTACACATACTTATCAGAATTATTAGACCAATTCGGTAAAGAGTATCATGAAAAACAATTAGTGAAATACGCAATTGTAGTAAAAAGTAAGTTTAAGAAATTTTTATAATAAATTAAGTATGAGTAAGAAGAAACGACAACAACTAACTAGTTATCCGATATTGAATAAGATGTTTAGTGTCTTTGTATTAGATAAGAAACTAAGTCCGTTGGAGAGGTTAGGTAATCGACTGGGTTATATGGGAAGTGCATTCATTATGATGTCACCATATTTATTACCTTATGATAATATGGGGGCGTATACTTATTTGTTGGGTGCGGTATTCTCACTCCCTCAAGTATGGATTGCCAAACAATGGAACTTAGTTATGATAAATATTAATTTATTATTCGGTTACGGGCTTTATATATATCATGCAATTTATTAATATTAGAAAAAATAGACTATGAAAAATCTTATTGTAATTGCTCATCCAGATAAAAACAGTTTTTGTTATGATGGTATATATAAAACGATTCTAAATGAATTGGATGTTGATGGTCAAGAAACGAAAGTTGCTGATTTATATAGTGAAAGTTTTACTCGACCAAGAACGGATACCATAAAAAAGTATCAGGATTTGGTTACGTGGTCGGATAGAATTTATTTTATTTCACCAGTGTGGTGGTTTAGATTAACACCTCGAATGGAGATATTCTTCGATGAGGTATTTACCCCAGGGTTTGCATATAAGTTTGTGCCGATATTTGGTAAATACGCATATCCTAAACCATTCTTAAAAGATAAGAAAGTTAGGACTTATATTACACACGGAGCACCTTCACTTCCCGTTATAACATTATATTTAAACTCGGTTAAGTTAAGATTAGTGATGGGGGTTTATTCTTTCGTGTTCGGTTGGAATTTAAATAGATGGACAAAGACTAAACAGTTTTGGTCGGTACCGTTTGTTACGGAAGAAAAGAGAAAAAAATATTTAGACGTGGTCGTTAAAGACATTAAAAAAGATTTAAAATAGATAATATGAAGAAAGGATTTTGGGCAGGATTACTGTCATTTATAATAGCTAAAGTGGCTCATTTGTTAATAACAGGAACAATTGGTTTTGTAATAGGAATGAGTTATAGTCAAACACCTGGGGATATGCCGTGGGGTTTAATCAGAACTATAGATAACCCAATAATAGGTATTATATTCTTAATATTTGCGACAAGATATGTTTACGGTCGTTTAACTAGTGAGGTTACCAAATAATGGGTGGAATTGAAAAACAATACATATCATTACTTAATGAGATTTTAGATGATGGTGTGGTGAAAAGTGATAGGACTGGTACTGGTACTTTAAGTCTTTTTGGTCGACAGATTCGACATGATATGAGTGAAGGATTTCCTTTGTTAACCACAAAGAGAATGGCAGTTAAAACTATGATGACTGAATTGAAGTGGTTCTTAAAAGGGGATACTAATATCAAGTATTTGGTTGACAATGGGTGTAACATTTGGAATGGTGATTGCTACAAATCGTTTAAGAGTACATTTTCACCAATGCCAGGTATTCAATCATCGTTACCCAGTCAAGAAGAATTCATTAACAAAATCAAAAATGATGATGAGTTTGCTCAGAAGTGGGGTGAGTTAGGACCTATCTATGGTAACCAATGGAGAGCTTGGGGTTCACAAACTCAATACAATCATATCACAAAAGAAACGAAACTAACGCGTAGGGGTATTGACCAAATTAGAGAATTAATAAGTGGTATTAAGTCACATCCAGATTCTCGTAGACGTATGGTTAATGCGTGGAATGTTGGTGAGTTAGACCAAATGACTCTTCCACCTTGTCATTA
>TARA_B110000285_G_scaffold231990_1_pt1 | contig 20836 bp, 25 predicted proteins | sample TARA_B110000285 | Tara Oceans TARA_B110000285 (sample SAMEA4397756) | marine metagenome | biome: Polar Biome; feature: [SRF] surface water layer (ENVO:00010504); material: water (ENVO:00002006), including particulate matter (ENVO:01000060) such as... | depth 5 m
TCACCCTTTTCACCAGTATCTCCCTTAGGTCCTGTAGAACCGGTATCCCCCTTTTCACCAGTGTCACCTTTTTCTCCAGTGTCACCTTTAGGTCCAGTAGCACCAGTTTCACCTTTTTCGCCAGTAGGACCATCGCAACCTGGCTCTCCACAATGTCCGGTCGGACCAGTATCTCCATCTGGTCCAGTAGGTCCAGTATCACCTTTTTCGCCAGTAGGTCCAGTATTTCCAGTATCCCCAGGGCAACCTGGCTCTCCGCAATGACCGGTATAACCAGTATCACCTTTTTCACCAGTATCACCCGTATCACCTTTTTCACCAGTAGGTCCAGTATCACCATCACGTCCATCACATCCGTCACGTCCATCACATCCATCACGTCCTCTAGCACCAGTTGGTCCTCTGATACCTTCGTCACCTTCGTGTCCTTGAGGTCCAGTAGGACCAATATCACCATCACATCCGTTTCGTCCATGACATCCATCGATACCATCTTTTCCATCTTTTCCATCATCTCCATCGCGACCATCTTGACCGTCAATTCCATCAATTCCATCACACCCATCCTTTCCATCGCGACCATCGCGACCATCCTCTCCATCTTTACCATCTTTTCCATCGCGCCCATCCATGCCATCACGACCATCACATCCATCTACACCATCTTCACCATTACAGCCGTCACGACCTGAACGACCGTCTTTTCCATCTTCTCCATCTTTTCCATCTTTACCATCACGACCATATTTGCCTACCTTCACCACTTTTTTACATCCACTTTGTTTGCTACTACATTTTTTTCTGGAGTAGCAATAGTTGCATTCTGTATGAGAATGCTCGTCACACGTACAATACGAATCATCACAACCTGTCATATATGAAGCTGTATATAAGTATAAATACAATATTGTTTATACTAAATATATTATTATTACCATATATGCTGTCAGATTACAAACTGTAATTACAATATTATAATTGTAAAAATATATAGGTTTATTTACAAGGTCTAATTTTAATAATAATACATTTCTCCTCCGATCTATCACATTTACTCGATTTTGATTTTTTTGGTTTATCCTTACATCTCTTATCACATTTACTATATTTACTACATCTAGATGTACCACATTTATAACACTGCGATTTTTTTTCACATCGTTTCAATTTATGACATTTATTACATCTACATGGTGAAGTGTACGATTTATCAGATTTATCTGAGGTATATGAATAACGGTCATCATCCGATTCATCAATCGAATATTCATCAAAGGAATAATATTGTTTTGGCATATTATATAATATATATATAGACATTACTCTAAATTTACTGCATATATCGATTTGTAAATTAATATTGTAAGTATAAATTTACAATATTAATATCTATAAGTTACAATTAGAATGTCTTACGCTTGATATCACCTTGGGTCAAAATGTACCAGTGATCTTCTACGTAATCAACACTGGTGAAAAAATCAATAAACTTAGCATTTATCATACCTTCACCGTCCTTGAACTTGATAACAACAAAAGGATTTGTCATGTTACCATCTTCATCCTGGTATGAAGCAGTAAAACTTGCACTTAATACCTCACGTTCGTTGATTTCACCGTGACTATCAACTGCATATGTATTTCCAGCAGCATCGGTAAAGACAGATATTAAAGGTCTTTTTCCACCTTTAAGAATGTTAATAACACTGTCATTTAATGCGTTGTAGTTATCGCTATTTAGAGCAATAGGACTAGCCATAATTATATATATACTTATTATATTTTTTCTAAATCTATTGTACCCTATATAAATAAATGAATATACCTAAGCGATATATTCCACAACATTTGACCAGAAAAGATAATAAGAAACAAAGGAAAAATATATTAAAATCACGTAAACTATATACAAAGGGTAAGTATTTCATTCGTCCAAAGGTGAAATCATTTAAGTCGAAACCATCAAATCATGTAAAAACTGCTAAAAAACTTTACAATATAACTACTATGAAACCATCAAGAAAACTAGTAATAAAAACTGGCTGTTCTAGAAAAACACTTGAATCAATTGTAGATAAAGGACGTGCTGCGTATTATTCCGGAGGTTCTCGACCAAATCAAACGCCGGATTCTTGGGGAAATGCGCGTTTAGCTAGTGCTATTACCGGTGGAAATGCGAGTATTGTAGATTATCATTTATTACATTCTGGATGTAAACCTACGAGTAAAGCTCTTAAATTAGCTACTAAAACTTGTCGTAAACAAAACAAATGTCTAAAATACAAAAACAAAACATATAAACTTAAAAAATAGATATATTTCAAATAAAATATAAAAACAAACGCATTATATTAAATATACTAACACCATTGTTAAATATGAATGAAGAAAATAATGTACTCACTATTAAAACCGTTCAAATACAGCCCATACGTAATATGATAACTGCTATAAAAGACATTTTAACCGATGCTACTATAACTTTTACTAAAGATGGTATGAAAATCATTAATTTCGATAAAACACATACTATTTTGGTTAATGTATTATTAGATTCAAATAAGTTTGAAAAATATGACTGTCAACCTGATAAAATTATTGTTTGTACGAACACATTGCATTTGTTTAAAGTGATTTCCACTATGTCAAACGATGATACTCTTTCGATGTATATTGATAAAGCCGATTATCACGATGGAATTGTTTCACATTTGGGCCTTCAGTATGATAATGGTGATATAAAACAGTGTTATAGTCAAAAACTACGATTAATTGAACCAGACACAGATGAACTATATGTTCCCGATGTTGAGTATTCGATAGTTATTAATCTTCCTACTTCTGATTTCCAGAAAATTATCCGCGATTTAAATAGTATTTCGGATCGTATTGAAATCAAATCGGTAGGAAGTGATTTAATATTCTCTTGTGAAGGAAATTTCGCTAGTTCCCGTATTTTCCGTTCTGAATCAAAAGACAATATGAATTTTATTCAAAAATCCGACGATTCTGTCATTTATCAAGGAGAATTTTCACTAAAAAGTTTATCACATTTTATTAAATGTACTCCTCTATGTAGTCATCTTGAGATGTATTTAGGAAATGATCTTCCATTAATTATTAAATATGACGTTGCTTCACTTGGTAGCATTAAATTATGCTTAGCAAACCTTCCCCCACTTTAAATTGAATATAATGTAAAAATATTATTTACATTATATCTACTATTTTACCATTTATTATCATTCATACGTTTATAGTATAACTCGCAATTATGTTCGGAAGCACTCCAACAAGTAAAAAATGTTTCTGCGTACCACCTTTTTTCACTACTATCTTTGTAAATTTTATATTTTTCATCTGATAATTGTATATTTGTACCAACGTGATAGTATCTATATAATGGAAACGCAGTTACAATATCCCGTTTATTTGTAATACGATAATGCGTAAGGTTTCGGGTTTCCTCAAACGATTTTTTCCACTCATAATTACCTACACGTGGACTCGCAAAGGAAACCACATTTACATTATTTTCTACTGTGTTGGCTAACATATATCCAAATAATGTAGATAATGCTCCACCTAAACTATGACCGGTAACATAAATATCATAATCAGGATGATCTTTTAATATCATTTTTATACTTTCTACTAGTTCATCGTATACAGAGTTACGTGTGAGTTGTGTATAAAACCCACTATGTACGTAAATATCATCTTTTAATTTTTGTTTGAATACCATTAAATCATAATACCAGTCTGAAATTGATTCGCTACCACGAAATACAACGGTTATTCTTTGTTTTCCTTCACTTATGGCAATACCTACTTGAATATCTGTATCTGGGTCATTTATAAATTTATGTAATTTTCCAGTAGGCACATTTTCAGCAATTTCAACTAATACATTTTTTTTCGTCGAGTCCATATCAATATCCTCTAATTTGTTTTCTTCTTTTAATTCAGAGACAAATTCTTCTACTGTTTCTTCTTTATTTTCTACCTTAAAATTTTTACCATAATTATATACTAATAATGTTGCTCGTAATAAATCTAACATTGTATGGTGAGATATACTAGTCACATTTTCTTCTTTTTCTACAAGAACATCTATTTTAGGTTCAGACATTCTATATATTCCGAACATAAAAGTTTTTACACAGATATAATTTTTGAATTAACAATAGACACTCTTCCTGGTATATCCGTTTTTGATACATTTTTAACATAAGTATATACAACGTCTAAATTTTTATGGGATTTATATTTAGAATTCTCTTTACAGACTAACGCACCTTGTGTAATAATTTGTCGTAATTGTTTTTTTGTAAATTTCATATCTTCAGGCATGTTTGCAATTACATGACAGGATGGCGAGCCTTCAATATGAAACCATATATCATTTTCATTAGCATCATCTATAATTATAAAGTTATCTTCCGCATCTCTACCCAGATGATAGTCAATATCTGAGTTTAATGCACCGATATATCTAGATATAGTCTTCATTTTTGATATTTCTATTTTTATATACGTTATAGAAATATCAATTTTACATCTAAAATTCTGGTTCGTGCTTTTTAAACAAACATCCTTGCTGTTGAAGGTTCGGAATATTTGTAATAATATCAGGATCTTGAAGTGACGATATATCTAACCATATTTTTACGATACAAAAGTTTTTTTTTGGAGAAACAGTAATACCGTTTACGTGCTTACTCTTTGAAATATCAACACATAGTGTTTCACCAGTAAGTAAATAAAACAGTTTTTTCCATACTTCCGGAACAAATTTATTAGCAATTTTATATGAAAAACAACCGCCATTTCTGTTCCTTGGATCTTCCCACATGGGCGTAATACCATCCCGCATTACAAACAACATACAATTTTTGATAACATTATCATGAACGGACTCATTTAGTGCTATTACTTTTTCGGCATTATCAATATTATTCATTATTACCGAATAACTTGAAACTTCCCAATTTTTGTCTTGTGGTAAATGGTAATATAATTTCCATTTATCATTTAACATATGTTGTTGGGTTTGAATACTCACTGTATCCATTATATACGCCCGTAATATATAACGAGAAAAATCTTTATATATATTTGTTTATAATTATTCATTTTTTACAACTTGATACGTGTTCTCAGATAATACAATAGAATCTGTATATTTCATTGAAAACATTTTTACATTATTATCCATTAAATTAAGGGTATATTTATTATCAAAAATATAAGGTTCGTATTGATATTCCAAGTATCTTTTAATAAAAAGCGCCGATAGTATATTATTATTCGCAAAATACATACTTTTTGGAATGTTGATTACTATTTTTTTATCCATTTTAGGATGTGTATATTCAATACTAAGGAATGATACTTTCGATAATGTATTACAATAATTCGATTCATCTTGATTTATTATAGTTCCTTTATTAAATGATTTATTAAAAGTATTATTTCCGATTCTCATTGTAACCATTGTTTCTAATACTTGTTTATCACAACTAGCGATGGATGATGCGGTTTCGGTGAAATAGGTTAAACATTCATTATAATATTCTTTTTGACTTATGTCTGGAGTTAGGTGTGGTTTTATAAATTGATAATTTTCTAAATATATATCTTCATTTCCTGAAAATTTGTCTTTGTTATTATTTAATAGCATTGATACACATATCCAATATTCTTCAAAGGGTTCGATACGATGTTTATTGTACCTAGCTTTTTGATATTCAATATTATATGAAGTGATATCTACCGAATTTTTTACAATGTCATAATTAGTATACAAATATTTACAAAATGTATTTAACTTTATTTTTATTTCTATATACCTCATAAACAAATTTGTTCCTAATGAGGTATAATCTACATCCCATAAATTTGTAATCATGTCATTTGTTGAATTTATTAAGTATTCTACATTTGTAGATAACAATACGTCTAATACATTATATGTATTTCGAATCCAATCCATAATATAAATAAAGTCAATAATATAGTTTTATATCGTTGTTCGAATAACATAATAATAAAAAATTGAAAAACTTTATTATATTTATAACAAGTAACAAACTAATTAACTATTAATAATATAACTTAATAATGGACCCAGTAACAGTAAATATTCTCATCGTAGTAGGATTCTTTGTTTTCATAATGTATCTTGGAAGAGGAATTTATAGCGATATTGGAGATGAATGATTACACTGACTAAAAAGAAAAATGAAATATGTACAAATTGTAATATGTATTTTTTATTGTTTGTAATATTGACATAAATATATCATTATTATGTAAACTAACATGTCAAGACCTACAAAAGGTTTATTTATATTTCACCGTGATTTACGTATTTCCGATAATATTGGATTAAACTCGGCTGCCAATTCTTGTGATAAATTATATACGTGTTTTATATTTACACCAGAACAAGTTACATACAAAAATGAATATAAATCGAATAACTCCGTACAATTTATGATTGAAAGTTTAGTCGAGTTAAATAATGATATTAAAAATAAAGAAGGTGAATTATTATGTTTTTTTGGTAACCCAACTAACATTTTGAATTATTTAATTGATAAACTTGAACTTACATCAGTATTTTTTAATCGTGATTACAGTCCATATGCGATTAAACGTGATAACGAAGCCAAACAACTCTGCGACAAATATGGTATAGTTTGTCAAACTCATTCCGATTATTATTTATATGAACCTGGAACCGTTTTGGTAGAAAGTTCTCAAAACGCATATAAAAAATATACTCCTTTTTATAACACAGTTTTAAAAAAATCGGTTTCTAGTCCTGTAATTAAGCGTAAATTTCCTTTTGAAATAGTAAAAACTAATTTAAAATATACGATTTCATTAAAAGACGCAATGTCACGCTTTGTTAAAATAAACCCGGATATTTTAGTTAATGGAGGTAGAACCAACGCAAAAAATAAATTAATAGACGCATTACGAGATCAAGGATTATATGATAGAACTCGTGATTTATTCAAATGTAAAACAACACACTTATCCGCTTATATAAAATTTGGATGTGTTTCGATCCGTGAAGTATATCATGCGTTTAAGAAACAATTTGGATTAGATCACGGATTGATACGCGAGCTTATATGGAGAGAATTTTTCGCACATGTTTTGTACTGTTATCCAGAAGTTGTAGGAAAATCATACCAACCAAAATATCGTTCTTTAAAATGGAGTCGAAGTGAAACAAATATAGAAAACTGGAAAAAGGGCGAAACTGGATTTCCTATTGTAGACGCATCTATGCGTGAAATGAACGCAACTGGATATATGCATAATAGAGGACGTATGACTACCGCCAGTTTTTTAATAAAAACATTACTCATTGATTGGAGAGTAGGAGAACAATATTTTGCGCAAAAATTAACAGATTATGATATTGCGTCTAATAATGGTAATTGGCAAGGCATTAGTGGAACTGGTGTTGATATGAAACCATATTTTCGAGATATGAATCCTTGGATACAGAGTTATAAATTTGATATCAATGCTGAATATATTAAAAAATGGGTCCCTGAATTAAAACGCGTAGACGCTTCGGACATTCATAACTGGGATCAAATGTATCAATCCGCAAAATATAAAGATATTAAATATCCCAAACCAATCGTTGATTATTATTCTCAAAAAGAGAAAATGTTAGAAATGTATAAGAAAGCATAAAATAATAATAAAGTAAATGTCTATTATTATTCAAATAATAACTTGTCTATTGTTGTTTTAACACAGAATATGCGATGTAAAATAATACCTAAAACAAACAATACAAATAATATAATAAAATAATTATATTTTGGAATAAATAAATGAATTATAAAAGCTCCGATAAAGGTAAATATGACATCCATAATTGCAATATTACATACTCGGTAGGAATGAATACCCTTATTTACTTGACCTAAAATGTCTTTGTATTCGCAATACATTATACATATACTATCAGATTTAATTATTCAATGATGCAAATAAAGAGTAAATGATAAGCAAAGTGGATTGAACTACTAATCCAGATACTCCATCTGTATACATACTACGGACTACTCCTAGTTTATCATAGTAATGCTTTTCTAAATAAGGGAATAATTTACTCCATTTCATTATGAACCCATATAACGCACTAATGATAAATGATAAAATCAAAAATTTACTAATATAAGCAAAATCAAAAATATTTGTAGGGAATGACATTATAGATAAAATAATTGGTTGTGTAGTAGCACCTACAAACCCAGCAATTAACGCGGCTGCTAATACTGTATGATGTTTAAAGTAAGGAATTAAATATTCAACGAAATCCATTTGAAAATACGTTGGTAGTTTTTCATAATTAAGGGACATAACACGTAAAACGACATCCCATAAAGCAGTAACAATAAATGTTGAAATTATTAATAATTTATAATCCATATAATATTACTGATGATATTATTTGGTCTAACTAAAGAATGTTGAAAGCAACAATAATGAACCGGATGCTGTTAAATTTTTCATAAACGTGTAATATTGCCCCCCTTTTGGCGGAAAATGATAAATAAGTGTTGCTAAAATAGTAAATATTGCTAATCCTACACTCGAGTAATACGCATATTCTGTGTATGTATCCGTGTATAGAGAGAATATTATTATAATTGGTGCAAATATTTCTAATAAAACAGCTCCAGATATAGCAAAATCATAAAAAAGCCTCGGCATTTTTTGTAAGAAAAACATATCTTGAAATCCTTTTACCGTTTCTGAAAAGTGGATTGCCTGGTTAATGCCTGCTAAAAAATACATGAGTAAAATTAAAAATGCGTAAAATATCACGTTTGTCATTGTATACACAATCATTCTATTTTAATCTGTTGATAAGTTATATGATTAATAATTACTTAACACAAATATATTCCTATTTAGGCGACGCATATTGTTTTTTGAGTGGTGCTTTTATTATACAAGATGACAATGGTCGTTTATTTGAACTATTAATGAGTACAAACAAGAAAAGGAGAAAACTATTCAAATCACATACTACATATTTTCAATTGAAAGAAAGACATAATAATGATGACTTCGGTTTGTACGAGACCATTTTAGATCGTAAGATAGATATTAAATGTAAGTGCGATGACAAAGAATCAGATCAAAGAGGTTTTCAAAGTATAAAGTGGTATAAATTCATTGAAAATGATCTCCCATTTATTTATTTAAAACCGGAATCCGCAGCAACAATAACCCCACAACACGCATCTGAAACAATACATAAATACCTTTTACATAACCCAAATGTATCTTGTCGCTATCCTAGACGAGAGGACTGTCGAAACGATCCTGATGGATGTATGTTTGTAGGACAAGAAGAATCGCCTTATAAAAACTATAATAAAATATTGTATAAACGTGAAGGTGACAACGAGTATAAATCAGAAGATATTATCGACCGGTATAATAGGAAAGGCGATTCGGTATATATCCCATCTATTATAAATGCGTATATATTAGACAATATCGATAAATCAAATATTTTTGATTATGATAATGACGATAATATAATATTAATTAACCCTATTAGTATTACTGGTGGTAAAAAAAGAAAATATAAGCGCAGACATAGAAGTAAAAAAGGTAAAACTGTCAAAAAATCATTACGAAAAAAGACAGTAAAGCGTAAACACAAGTAAACATTTCATAAAGTATATATGAACTTTATGAAATCGAAATTAAATATCTAATGAAATAGTGTTTTTATTAGAAGTATTCTTCTTACGCGAACGCTTTGGCATATTTGTATTTTGCATATCTTTCAACGATGAAATAGAAATTACAGAATCTTCATCATTGGATACACCTTGTGATGTCGATTGTGATGGTTCGTGAATGTTTACATTGCGAGTTTTCAAGCCAGATAAGATATTATCGATATCGCTTGATTGTGGTCCCTTCATTTCTTGTCGTTGGACGGGTGGTCGCATACTTCTTGATGGTTCATTTATATTTTGCTGTGAATTCATATCGACACCTTGTTCTCTAAACATCGCACCACGACTCGCATTGATATCAGGTCTATTTGAGGGTGCTTCATTTGAATAATTCATACCAGGTCTTGGTTGAGGAGGCATGTTTTGTGTTTCAACGGGTGCTGGTGGAGGAGGACCACGAGGTTTATTCTCTGCTTCCTGCATAAAATTACTAGCCATAGCAAAACCTGGTGATTGTTGACTCATACTACTTACAGTTGCGTTTGTAAACATTTTCATCAATTCTGGACTTTGTTTAATGACATCATTAAATGCGGGGGTAGCGCTGGATAATGCTTTATTTGAAAAATTTAATACCGCCCCACTAAATCCAAGTCTAAGAAGAAGAGATATTTCAGGAGCTAATTTTCCACCCTTATACTTATCATGTAATTCAGTAAATATTTCTTCATAACTATCAATATCTTCGCTAATTTGTTCACCCCATCCATCTAAATTCAAATCAAATGGATTAAATGCGGTATTCGCATACTCAAGTGAATTTATAAATGTCATAAACCACCAACCCTGTAGTTTTACACTATCTTTCTTACGTTTATCTTCTAATGCGGTTTCATATTCATCTTCAATTTCATCAAATTCTGAATCTAATGTGAAATGTGAGTTATGTTTGATTAATCCCTTATCATACCAGTCTTCCAATTTTTTAATCATAGCACGTTTCTTTCTTCGTTTTTCACGATCATTCATTGTAGTATTCACGTTAATTTCATCATTTAATGGCATTTCAGACATCTTTGAGAATCCATCCCACGTCTTTGCTGTACCAACACTCTCACGTGTTGCGTGTCCTAAATTAGAATCACTTGGTTCTTCACGGGAAACAGAAGCTACTGGTTGAGATGAATTTCCAAATCCAAATAGATTGGATGCTATTCCGGATAGTGACTTTGAATCACCATTATTTTCGTGTTGGGGTGTATTGCGTCCAGAAATTTGATTCAATTCATTTTCCAAATTATCTAATTCTCCTAAATTTAAATCTACACTTGGGGTCACTTTTTTATCATTCATCAATAATTCAATTCCAGTACCTAAATTTGAGCCGTTTCTTGATGGTTCCATGCTTGGTAAATCATCAATTTCACTGAGAGCACCTAAATCTACAACTTCCATATTATGATATTTATACACTATTTATTTTTAAATCCTCCGCATACATTATTATATTTTTGTGTTTTAAATACCAAATTCCTTGTAAAAAAGAATCAGCCAGATCGTCTTTTTTCTTGGTTTTCAATGCATCAGTCCATTTGTTGAAATTATCATTTGCGTTTATCATTAGAGAACAATAATATACACCATCTTTTTTGTGTTTCTTGTAATTTGAGTTAAATGTCGTCGTATTTGACGTTTTTTCATTCATTTCGTTACAATGTTCTCGATCATCTATTTTTAATTCGGAAAATTGTTTTAATTTATGTGATGACGATACAAATTCTATTTTTGTTTCGTCATTCAACATTATAAAATATTGAGCTAACATACCTTGTACCGTCTTCATTCTTGTCGCAATAGGTGATATTTGATTCTCTATAATAGCATATTCTATATTATCTATGTTCTCAATTTGATTTAATTGTTCTTTCATTTGTTTTCCTACATATATTAAGTCTGTTTCCCCCGCTGTTTTCCTCTTCTTAGTTATAATGACTTCGAAACAATGAATTTTATAATATTCAATAATTGTATTCAATAGTTCGGCCTTTTTTAATTTGTCAATGTTCTCTACGTTTAAAAACACAAGATTCTTATTTCCTTGTAAAATAAGGTCATTCAGTTTTAATTTTTTTAGAGATGGTATTGACATTTCTTTTGTAGGAATCATATATTGAGAACATTCTTTCGCGTGTTTTTCACAATAGTATTTATCATTTTTTATATATTTTGCTTTTTTACCACACTCCTTAGGTGATGCCTTTTTACTCTTTGGAATATTCATACAATCACATTTATGGGATATGTTATCGTCTTCCATTAGATTCAATATACCCCATTTATCAATAAATGTTCCGTTTTCACTGTGATCTAAAATACAATACGCCATATTTTTTATTCCTACATCGAAACTTATCAGTTTCATTACAATACAATAATACAAACATCTTGGTTTATATTATTTCGAATCCTTAGTATAAAATTGATAATCTAGTAATAATGTATTAGATAATTTCAAAACAATGGAAGTGTTTATCGCATTTGCGATTTTGATTACATATATGATGGCACGTGCCATATTTGCATCAACCGTACCCGTTCATCCATAATTACAATTTATTCAGGTTTGTCAGCAGATTTAGTTATAATAGGGGCTATTTTACGAGATGCTAATTGCTCTCTAGATAAATACAAATCTTTTAAATCACTAGAAGAGTATCCGAATGATTGGGATCCATCAGTCCCCGATGAATATACATAGGGACGGTTATGGAATCCTTTAACCTCGTTTGTCTGAATGCTAGGAATATCAATAGGTCTTTTGTAATATCCAGTATCATTAGATGACTCACGAAAGTTATACTCCATAATTTTTTGTGCGTTTTCGGTTAAATATTTACGATATTCCCAGTTGGATTTCATACCAGAATTTTCTACTAAATCAGCATTTATAGATGACTCTGGTTGCCAAGTTGCGGTAATAGAACGACCATCACTCATTAATGGTGGGAATTCTGGATATTTATTATTTGTGTTATATCCTCTTGCTGATTCAGGTACTGTTTCTTTGATTACAGGATAAGCACAATTTATGCTTTGAAAGATATTTGATGAACGTGGAAACATTATAATATACTAAATTCTTATATATTATAACTGTGAAATTATTTTTTTTACATTTATTCCGATGCTTCTAGTAACTGCAATAATTCATATTTTTTCATTTTATTTGTATCACTCGCATAACCCTTCTCAATAACTAAAGCTTTAAGTGCAGATATATTCATTTTTCTATAAACATCCATAGGAATTGATTCTACAATTTCATTGTTATTCTCTAAAGATGTTTCTTCTAATTTTTCTACGTGTACCAATGATGTATTGTTCTCGTCTAATCCATCTTCTATATCAGGGTCTTCTATATCTGAAACATCATTGGATATAATATTTTCATCAACCACACTGTATGTCTCATCAATATCATTTATTTCAACGCTGATTACCTTTATAGATTTATCATCATTATCCATTTCTTCAGGTAAAATTAGATCAGATTCATCTTCATCGTCGCTATCTTCATCTTCACTATCTTCATCTTCGCTATCTTCATCGTCGCTATCTTCATCTTCACTATCTTCATCACTTTCTGATACGACTAACTTAGGCAAGTCTGATGATTCATAATATACATCATTTACTAGCGATTCGGGTTTAAAAATAACATTTTCCGGCATTTCTTGATGAGTTACTAAATTATTTCGATTATTCATTTCTTTCACAATATTATTAATAATTTCAAACATAGTATCGCATTTTTCTTCCAATGCTGTAAATTTCTGTTTAAAATGATAAACTAAAAATAATATTAGAACAAAGGTAATAGCAAGGCTTACAAAAAAGAACATTTCTAGCATATTAAAGAATCCCATTTACATTTAAATTACATTATATAAGAACAAACTAAACGAACTCTAAATAAAATATTTTTGTATATTATATTATAAAAAAATGGATTCTATTTCGAGTTCTACTAAATTTATTGCGTCTGATAACAATAATAAAAACTATATGATTTTTATTTTATTAACATTATTAATTTTATCTCTTTTAGGCGTAAATCTTTTCATTATTGTAGGTAATGCCATTCAAGTGATTATTAATATATTTAAACCTCTTGTTTCTCAAATATTGGCTATTTTTGGATATACCGCAGGAACTGTCATTAATAAAACTGCTGATCTTACTTCTGATGTGGCACGAGCGGGGGTTGATATTGCCGAAGGAACCGTACAATCGGTAGGTAATTTATTAAAAGACGCTAGTAAAGGTGCTGTAAACTTGAAAACCAAAAAAGAACTTGATGTTGTTATTAGTGAACCTAAAGCAGATAAATCAGAAAGTCCTATTCAAAATGGGTCTACTATGAAATCTAGTTGGTGTTTAATTGGAGAACAAAATGGACGCAGGGGATGTGTTGAGGTAAATGATGCTTCAAAATGCATGTCCGGTCAAGTTTTTCCAAACGCTGAAATGTGTTTAAATCCTACACAAACCTCGAATATGCCTCCAAAAGTCCAAACGCAACAACATCCATTGAAAAGTATTAAGAGTAATCCAGATCGTAGTACTTGGTAAATTTATTCTAGTATCTAATCATAATTAGACATTAGAAATTTAGTTATACATTTGAGAACAAGAACGAATCATATGTTTTCGTACTAGGATCTGTTAATAACGTACTATTTGAAACGTTACTACTGGGGTCTTCTGTCATATTCATAAGTATCCCATAACTAATATCATATTCTACAAAAAATGTACTAGTTATATTCGCATCACCTATATTAATACTTAACTGTGGCTTTATATAAAAATCATATACATATCCCGGTTCAGTGTATAAATCTATATTTGAAATATTTAATACCCCCGCATATAATGTTGCATCAAAACTATCAGCATTATTTGAAATATCAAATGTAAATGATGATAAATTCGATACGTCGTAACTATATAATATAATTGGATTTGTAACTTGAACGATGTTATCATTATATTTAATTACAAAATCAAACGGAACCGCCTGATTTAATGATATTGTTATATTTTTGTAGTCATAGATATTATCCGTATTATTTATTTTACTTCCAGTTATATTGAATCCTATGGGTATGCTGACATTAAATGTATATCTTGGCAAATCGATTATTTCAGTTATATTCAATGATAAAAATTCTTTCATTTCATCATCATTAAAAAATGTATTATTATCAATATTGATTGTTCTCCATTTATCTACAACTTCAACCTCGCTTATTCCCTCTGCAATACTATCTTTTGCGTAATTATACAAAGGTATACTATTATCTAAAAATAAATCGATTGGAGGCCCTGGTACTCCCGCTGCCCCACTACGTGTATATATTATGTCAGTTGAAGAACAATCCAATACTCTTCGACTACTTCGAATTGTACCCATTGACATTTTATAAAACTCTTTTTTTGTAGTGGAATTTGTCTGCGTGCTTTGTTTGTTTCCTGAATATTTCAATATTTCTGCTTTTCGTCTCATATTTAATTGCGCACTTGTATATCCTTGTAAATAAGGCGATTTATCTAATATAGTATTTCTTGGAGGTGGAACTGTGAATAACATTTGTTTTCTCCGTTGAGAACAAATCTCGGCTAAAGATACATCTACAGTTGCCATAGTATAATATATTATCACTTATATTATATTAGGAATTTTTATTTTTCTTAGTATTTCGAGGAATACCAGTAATTCGACAAATATTTAAACCCACCAGTTTGTTCCATTTCATTTACTACCTTTAAGTTTGGACCACTGGAAACTAGCTGATTAATCTCAAAAATATTTAAAGCACGGTTATAATATCTTAATGCTGATAGTTTACCAAAAAATCCTCCATTTTGACATACATAAATGCTTCCGTAATTTTGTTTAGGTGTGTTTGCTAATTCCAGACGACTAGCAATAATACCATTTACATATACATCTAACTTAGTATTCATCGCACGTATAGCTATGTGAACCCATTTTTTCAATGGAATATTATCAACATCTACTGTTGTATTTGTATCGGCACCATCAACTGTATCCATAATAATATGTAATTTGTTTGTCATTGGTGAAATATACATACCAGGTGCATTATTTACGCTTCCAAGATTAGTGGGAGAATCAAATCCACCATCACCCTTGCTGAAAATGTGTTGGTATTTCTCGCTATTTTTACCTAAGTCATTGATATATATCCAAGAAGACCAGGTAAATTCCAAACCTTCTGATTCATTATTAGATCTAAAAATTGGTTTGCTTTCCATATTTTTAGGGTCTTGTGGAATTATCATTTGTGTAGATCCATCAATCATACCATCAATTATATAAGGACTTTCAGATGACTTGGTAAAATAATGAATTAAACTTATACCTAAATTCATAAGAAATAAAAATACAATCAATACTAAAATTATGAATGCAAATTTCGCAATAATAGTATTAGAGTATAAAAATCCAGCTGTTGCTCCTACACCCGCGGCTGATTCTACTGAAAAGTCATCAAACGTTGTTGTTAAGTTTTCTTTTGCGGCTTCATAATTTTCACCTATACTTTGAAAACTATTTTGTATGTTTTCGTTTATATTATATAAAGGTTTGTTTTCTGTTTGGTAATTCATATTGTATTATATACTATAGATTAGATATAAAACAATAGACTTTTATAGTAATGAGAACTTTTTAATTTCTTCGTTATTTTGTAATATAGATAAATCAATACCAACATCATTTAATGCTGATGCCATTTTACTTGAACCATTACCTTTCATATAATTATCCCACGCAGTTTCTGGATCAATTGGTTCAGTCCAACGTCTGAATAAAGTGGCGTAAGCATCAAAATTACCGGTATCTTTATTTCCTAAATATAATTTTACCTCCTTTCCAGGTGGCATCTTAGGACTTACACCAGAATCTTCATTAATTTGCTTGTAAAAACGTTGAGAACGAACTAATTTGCCGTCAATATAAGTATCAGCAAACTGATTATCCATGCTAACTGAAATATTAACCCACTTTTGTAGTGGGAAATTATTTGTAATTATCATTGTTTCATCACTTCCGTCGTTCATATGAACGTCCAATTTTAAAACAGGTGAGGATTTATCTAAATAAAGTTTGAAATTATTATCTCTCGATATAATTGTTTTATTTGCGTTATTGTCCCAAGTATTTACATAAATCCAGACAGAATGTCCGTATCGAGTATTTGTTGGACGATTAATATTTTCAATTGCCGGAACTGTTGTTAATAAACTAGCAGTTTGAACTAACTCACTTGAGCTATCAGTGAAATACGCATATAATACATATATCAAAATTAATATTGCTACTATTAAAATAATAGTAAGTGTATCCATTCTATATACTATTGATTTATAAATTATTTGTAGGAGGATTCTTTTTCATTAATAAATTATATGAATTCGTTATTTGAGAACGTGTTTGATTACTTGTGTAATATTGAATATTACTTATTGCGCCATCCAATCCATCATTCGACCCAATTATTATCATATCATCAGCTGAATATAGGGGTCGATTATCATCAAATGTGAAGGTTTTTTCTAAATTTCCATTCAAGAACAAGTCGACCGAGTTCGAATCATAATTAAATACTAATTGGTTCCATTTTTGCGGGTCTATTTCTACAGTATAACTATTATTATCACCATTATTTGTAAAATATACTTTGATTACATCTTTTACATTGTGTTCTTCCTTTTTTACATATGTTATTTTTGGAACTCCATTACCATAGTTAAATATAGGGGTTTCTTTAGCATATGATAATTTATTATCTGAGTGAATATTTAACATTATCCACATTGATAAACTATAATTATTACGATAAACTACTTGAGAATTGATTTCGTCTCCTTGTTTATTCAATTTCAAGTCATAACTACTCGCTATTGGTTTTTCTATATCCAAAAACGCAGAACCTTCCAATAATGGTACCCCTTGTTTTAACGCGATTTTTGATATTATTGTAGGAAGGTAATTGTAAAGGAATATTAATACGACTTCAGTCAAGAATAGATAATATACTACATTTGTTGTCAACTCTAATTCACGTCTTATATAATTGTAAACATCCAGAATAAGACACGGTACGTAGAATATTAGATGAATAAAAAACCCACCCCATCCTTCTTTTGTTTTTAAATAATTGCTATAAAAATAAAATACGATTGCTAATCCTACTAATATAGTTAATGTAACAATGCCAGATAACACATAATTTGCTAATGAAAAAGCGGTACTATTTGTACTTGAATAGAAATAAAAAACAGTTCCGAATAATGCTACTATTGTTCCTATTATAAGACTTATGTAGTATGTATTATTAATCGCATCTTTCCCTAAAAAAACGCTGGGTATTAATATAATCAATCCAACTACTAATGGAAATAAGTAATTTTCATATTGACTTGTTAAAGAACGTGAATCTTCGGATGATTGTTTCAATGTTAGTATAAAATAAATTATAAATCCCAAAGTGAATAAATATTTTACAATAGTTATTAAATCATCTTTGTTTAAATTACTTAGTTCATTGAGTATATCCATTTTATTATACATTAGATATATAATAAAATATGATTGTTATAAGTTTTCCATCGTTGTTTTCTTACCATGGCATTCACGGCATAAAGCAACTAAATTATCTACGTGGTTACTACCTCCATATTCCAATCTAACCACGTGATCTACTTCAAACCATGCGGTCAATTGATTTTGACAATCTCCACATTTCCATCCTTGTCTGGAAGCTACAAACTTCTTTTTAGTTTCACTAACTGAACGCTTTGTTGCTTTTTTACCGGAATTCATTATTCTATCTTCGGATACTTGATTTTGAGGTGCCATAGACATTACAGGATAATTATCATTACCTGAAACGAAACCTTGTTTTGTAGTGAAATCTAATATAGGAGAAATTATATTTGACGCGTTTTTATCAATAGGTAAATATTTAATATAATCATTTGATGTGCTTACTATTTCACGTGCCCTCAATGGATTCTTCTTTATTAAAATATAAAACATTAATGCTCCAAACGCAATACCCGCCATTTGGTAATATTTTTTCCAAGATACTAATAAATTCATATACTTACCTTCAGTGTAAATATTTGCCATTAGAAATCCAGCAATTAACATTATTACTAATTCAAATCTCATTTTATTCTTATATTATCTATACACATTTTCAACCAACTTATTCATAATATACATAAATCAAAAACGCGCATATTAATATTAATGCTAAATGGATATAATGTTTTTTCAAATTTAATTTTTCGCTTATATATACAGGTCGTGGTTTATATTCATTTCTATATTTATCGAGTGCTTTCGGTAAAGAGATTTCGGGTTTTCCTAATAAAACATTAAACTTATTATGAATAAAATGCATCCACCTTACAAATGAATCTCGGTTATCTAAATATGGTGATACAGGATACTTATCTAACATTTCACTAAATTTGTTTCCCATCTCTTCTATAGGTATAAATAAAGGCACATTTTGAATAAAATCATAATACTTCTTCTTGGTTACATCATTTGGTGTTTTTGGATAAGACTCGGCTACTGTATGTAAAAAAAACCAATAATGAGGCCCCCATACTTCAGGATTAAATATCATTTTTGTATATCAATAGAAGATTTATTTTATAGAATTACACAACTATTTATAGAAAAGGGTGTAAAGATTACTTTATGTAAAACAGTAAAGACATGAGTGATAATTATTGTAATAATTGTGGAAAGCACGGGCATAACTATAATCAATGTAAACAACCGATTACGAGTTTAGGTTCGATCGCATTCCGTATTCATAATAATATTATTGAATATTTAATGATACGCCGTAAAGATACATTAGGATTTATCGATTTTATGCGTGGTAAATATGCTACAAATAATAAAGAATATATTATGAATATGCTAACACAAATGACCGTCTGCGAAAAAACAAAACTTATTACAAAATCATTTGATGAAATTTGGTCGGAAATTTGGGGTAATATTAATATATCAAATCAGTATAAATCTGAAGAAAATACTTCAAAAATTAAATTTAATCAATTAAGAAGTGGAATACAGTATAAAGGTAAATATTATACATTACATGATCTCATAAATGATAGTAATCAAACTACTATATGGGAAGAACCTGAATGGGGGTTTCCAAAAGGGAGAAGAAACTATAATGAAAGTGATTTAAATTGTGCTTTAAGGGAGTTTTATGAGGAAACCGGATTTGATTTAAAAAAACTAAAAATACTTGATAATATATTTCCATTTGAAGAAATTTTTACTGGTTCTAATTATAAATCATATAAACATCGTTATTTCATTACATATATGGATTGTAAAGATACTGAAAATATGAATAATTATGAAAAATCGGAAGTAAGTAAAATGGAATGGAAATCGTATGATGAATGTATAAAATCCATACGAAAATATAATTTAGAAAAACAAAACATGCTTAATAAAATACACAATATGCTGTTAAATTCTAAAATAGTGTTTCCCGTATAAAATATATATATGCAAAATTATATATACATATTTTAAAGTATCACTTTATTATGAATAATACAAAAAAAAGTAAAACTATACCTACTAATATTACCCGAAAAAGATGTCCTAGGGGAGAACGTTGGGATAAGAAAGAAAATAGATGTAAAAAACGTATTATTAAACAAGATATTCAAAATAACATACCAAAATGTTCTAAAAAATATGAACCTACTACGCCGAATGAAGTAACACGTATGAGTGAATTAAACGATCAACTAAAACGTCGTGAAATAAATACTCAAGATCTTCGAAATATGGTTTCTGACCTTATTGGAGAAGAGCGTGGCATTCATAAAAACCAAATATTAGGTGCTCGAATGGCTGATGAATTAATACGATTAATCATATGTTTAGAAAACAAATCTCATCATGATACAGAAGTAGAAATAGAACCAGACAAGGATACTGAAGTAGAAATAGAACC
>TARA_B110000285_G_scaffold61801_1_pt1 | contig 20776 bp, 17 predicted proteins | sample TARA_B110000285 | Tara Oceans TARA_B110000285 (sample SAMEA4397756) | marine metagenome | biome: Polar Biome; feature: [SRF] surface water layer (ENVO:00010504); material: water (ENVO:00002006), including particulate matter (ENVO:01000060) such as... | depth 5 m
AAATCCTCCTTTTTTTGCTTTACCAACGGCAGATCTATAGCCTTTTACTATGTATGCTTCCATAATTTAGTTTCTTAACGGTTTATTGTTCATTAAAAGATATTGGATTCGGTCTAGTGTTTTTTGATTTCCTAAAAGACTCATAAAATTCTCACGCTCGATATCCAACAAGTATTGTTCACTAACTTTTTGTGAACTGGTTAAATCACCTCCACAAATTACGTAGGCAATTTTACGGGCAATTTCAACGTCGTAATCAGACATATACTTACCCAAATGGAATTCATTAATTGCAGAATATAAAACACTCATACCGCCTCTTCCTAGAACTTCAATATCTTCTCTAACAGAAGGTGCAATATAGTTTTTAGCTAATAACAATACTTTGTCTTTTGCCATTCCAATATTCATGGGTGTATTTACCGAGACAATATCGCGTTCTTCTTTAAGGTAATTTAAGTCAAAGGCTTCATAAGCAGAAGTAGATACGGCTGCAGTAGCAATTGTTTTAAAGTAATTAACAAGTGTGGGAGATTGAACATCGCCTTCAAAAAAATCATCACTTGCGCGTACAGCAAATTCTTTTGTGCCACCACCTCCAGGCAAAAGTCCAACCCCAACCTCTACAAGGCCTATGTAGGACTCTGCAGCATAAACCCCTGCATCACAATGCATGGCAATTTCACAACCTCCTCCAAAAACGTAGCCTTGTGTAGCAACTACAACAGGTACTTTAGATGTTCGAATACGCATGTTTATTTGCTGGAAACCATTTACCATTTTATCTAAAGGGTCAAACTGCTTTTGCATTGCAAGCATGCCCACATTCATCAAATTGGCACCTACTGAAAATTGCTTAGCATTATTACCAATAACAATTCCTTTCCAGTCTCCTTCTTCAGCAAGGTGGAGTGCCTCATCTATTCCACGTCCTATTGCTTCTCCAATAGAGTTGCTTTTACTAGTAAATTCTAGGCAAAGTACACCATCACCAATATCGTGAACTGTACATTCACTGTTTTTTATTACGGGTACTTTCTCGCGATAACTATCTAAAATAATAAAACCTTCTTTCCCTGGAAGAGCTTCAAATTTTTTCGTTTTAATGTTAAAATACTGCTTTTGCCCCTTTTCATATTTATAAAAAGAATGGGTTCCAGAAGATTTGAGATCATAAATCCATTGCGGAAGAGATTCACCTAAAGCATCCACTAGGGCGATACCTTTTTCAAAACCAATTAAGTCCCAATATTCGAAAGGCCCATATTCCCATACATATCCGGTGCGCATAGCATCATCTAAAGGGAAATATTGGTCTGATATTTCAGGAACACGAGCTGCAGAATATGCAAATAAAGCACCAAAATAATCTTTAAAAAATTGTTGTTCTTTATTGTCACCCTCTATTAAAAACTGTAATCTCTTGTTCAGCAATTCCATTCCTTTGGCAGTCTTAACGAGCTCCATTCTTGGCTTGACAGCTGGTTTATATTCTAATGTTTCTAGGTTTAATACGTTTATAATCGTTTTACCATTCTCATCTTTCTTTTTTGTTTTTTCATAGAACCCTTTTCCACTTTTATTCCCTAAAAACTTATTATCCAAAAGGAAACGCATAAACTTTGGTTCTGGATGTTTTTTTATCTTATCAACATAAGTGTCACCCTTAACATTATCAATCACAAAACGACTTACATTATCGCCAGTGTCTAAACCAACTAAGTCTTGAAGTCTAAAGGTCGCCGTAGCAGGTCTTCCAATAAGGGGGCCTGTTAAAAGATCCACTTCTTCTACTTTAAAATTATATTTTTTTGTAAGGATTGTCATCTCTGTAGCAGACATAACTCCAATTCGATTTCCAATAAACGCTGGTGTATCTTTACATAAAACCGTTTGCTTTCCAAGGTTAATTTTACCAAATTCCATAAAGAAATCTGTAACAGCCTCTAAGGTGTCTGAAGTTGGAATAACTTCTAATAGTCGAAGGTATCTCGGTGGGTTAAAAAAGTGGGTCCCACAAAAATGTGCTTTAAAATCATCTGAACGTCCTTTAGACAATAAATGAATTGGAATACTTGACGTATTTGATGATACTAGGCTATGATTTTTTCTAAATTGGTCAACTTTTTCAAATACTTGATGCTTAATCTCCAGACGTTCAACTACCACTTCAATAATCCAGTCAGCGTCTGAAATTTTTTCAAAATCATCTTCAAAATTTCCAGTAGAAATTCTTGAAGCAAAGGATTTGTGATATAAAGGTGCAGGTTTAGATCGTATTGAATTTTGTAAGGCCGTATTTACAATACTGTTTCTGAGCTTAGGATCTTTACGTTTATCATCCTCTAAATCTAGGGGTACGATATCCAAAATAAGGACCTCTAGTCCAATATTTGCTAAATGACATGCAATTCCTGAACCCATTACTCCTGAGCCCAAAACAGCAACTTTCTTAAGACGATACTTCATGAATTATTATTTTATTGGACTAAACTAATAAAAAAAATGACACAGTGTCATTTTTTTTATTAGTTTTGAGAAAAATAGAACTTATGAGTCTTGAAAATATGATTTCTCAGTTTGAGAAAAGAGCTGAAAGTGCAGCTCCAATTGGAGGTGTTTTGAAATTTGAAGTTGATGGTACGGGAATCCTAATTGACGGTACTGGTGACGCAAATACAGTTAAAGCATCTGATGAAGAAGCAGACTGTACTATAAGCTTAACGGCTGATGTACTTCAAAAACTTCGTGACGGAGATATCAATCCTATGATGGCCGTTATGGGAGGACAAATAAAAATTAGTGGTGATATGGGATTAGCAATGAAAGTTCAATCCTTAATGGGCTAATAAACTAGTAAATATATTTCGCTAAGATTAAGAATTCAAAAAAAGAATATAAAGCAAATTACTACTTTGTTCATTTTTACATTCTTTTTCAGAATATATTTTACTCTTTACATGAGATCTATACCGAACAACTCATATCGGAGCCACAACACTGAGGAGATTTTATTTTTCCCTCACAACTTCTACAAATAGATATTTGTACTACTGATCCATCATCTATAGTAAGTTGATCATTTTCTAGGGGTTGGTCACATTTTGCACAGCTTGCATTTACCGCCATGCCACAAGAATCACATTCGTAGGTTGCCATATGTATTTTTTAGATGCCCTAAATTACATTTTTTCTTTAAAATACCGCTATTCTAGCTTAGAAATAATGAGCCAAATTCAATGAGTTCAATTTAAAAATAAATCAAAATAATTTAGTGTATGCATTCAAATTTTTTCAACATTATAGACTGCCTAATTTCATCAAAAAAAACGTCCATTGAAAAGATGGTAACTATAGGATTTATCTTAATTCAATTTGAATAACGGTATCAATAGGATCTTTAGAAAGTAAAGAAACATCTAATACCAATCCAAATTTATCATTTCTGAAGGGAATTAATTTTTGTGTTTTCAATACTCGAATGTGTTTTATTTTTAAATGTATTTGATCAGTATGAATTATATTTAAATCAGGATTTAAAAGATGTAAGTAAACTATTTTCCCTTTTTGTGTTGAGACAAAATCATCAGTTGGAGCGATAGGTCCTCTTTGGGTACCGTATATTGTTTTGGCATTAGACCTGAGCCATTTACCAATCGCTTTTAAAGAGGCTTGATGCTTTGGTTGGATTTCACCATTAGGCATAGGGCCAACATTTAAAAGCATATTACTGCCAAATCCTGCTGCTTTAATTAAATAATGAATCAATTCTTTATCAGATTTATGCTTTCGATCTTGAAGATTAAATCCCCATGAGCCATTAATAGTTTCACACACTTCTAAAGGAACTGAACCAATTTGATCAGAAGCAGTACCCCAACCTGTTGTGTTTTTTCCTGGCAAATCCTTTTCAAACATTTGAAAATCTTCGCCATCGATAACACCAATGTGATGATTGTTACCAATCAATGCTTGGGGCTGGAGCCTGTGAATTAAGCTGTAAATTTCGTTATAATGCCAATCAACTTTTAGTTTACCGAATTTTTCACCATCCCATTCTTTTTGATCCCAGTGCCCATCAAACCAAATACCACCAATTTCTCCATAATTAGTTAATAATTCTGTAAGTTGCGTTTTCATAAAATCGATATAATTTTTCCATGTTCCAGTGCCTCTTCCAGGAATTTTAGTTCCAGTTCTTCCTCTAGGAAAATAGTCATCTCGGTTCCAATCTAAAAGGGAATAATAGAAGAAAAGTTTAATGCCTTGTTTACGGCATTCTTCTGCTAATAATTTCAAAACATCTTTTCCATATGGAGTTGCATCTACAATATCATAGTCTGTAGCTTTAGAATCAAACATGGAAAACCCATCATGATGGCGACTCGTAATAGTTATGTATTTCATCCCAGCTTCCTTAACTATTGAAACCCAGGCTACAGGATCAAAATCTATGGGATTAAAAAAAGTTGGGAGCTTTTCATATTCATCAATAGCTATATTCTGATTATTCATAACCCATTCTCCATCTCCTAAAATACTATAGACTCCCCAGTGTACAAAAAGTCCAAATCTGGCCTCCTGAAACCATGCTCTAGCCTCTATGTTTTCTGGGCTGGGTGTGTAATTTTGTGCAAATATGCCTTCAGAAAATAAAGTTGAAAAAAAGAAGACAACTAATACGGTTGCTTTTTTGATTGCTCTCATAATAACTGTATTAATTTTTTATATAAACGTAATGAATTTAATTAAATAATGAAACCCATATAAATATAACAAAAAAATAATTCTTTTTAGTGTAGTATTAGTGTAGTAAAGATTTGGTATTGAATAATTCAACTTCTAATTTAATTTATTTAATTTAGTGTGAATTATAAATAAAATACAATTTTAAAAAACATACTAAATTGAAAATGATCCAAAAAATAATACTCTTCTTTTTTCTCAGCCTTATTTTTATGCCATTAAGTGCTCAAGATTGGGCGAATTTCAATCAATTTAAAGAATCTAACATAGCACTTTCCTCGCTTAAAAAAGGAGAACAACGCGTCGTTTTTATGGGCAACTCTATCACAATAGGTTGGCTGCAAAGTAGAGCTAATTTTTTCAGAGAAAAGCCCTATGTGAATAGAGGTATTAGCGGCCAAACCACTCCTCAAATGTTGGTGCGTTTTAGAGCAGATGTTATTGATATTAATGCAACTATCGTCGTAATATTAGCAGGAACTAATGATATTGCTGGCAACACTGGACCCTCTACTTTAGAAATGATTTTTGACAATATTAAATCTATGACTGAAATTGGAAAAGCCAATGGAGTTAAAATTATTCTGTGTTCTGTTCTTCCTGCTTATAACTATCCTTGGAGTCCTGGACTAGAACCCAACATCAAAATACCAAAACTGAATGCCATGATTAAAGAATATGCAGCAGAAAATAATGTTTTTTACCTAGATTATTTTAGTGCGTTAAATGATGGGAATAATGGTATTATTCCCGCCTATACATATGATGGTGTTCACCTTACAAAAGAAGGGTATGAGTTATTAGAGCCTATGTTGGAGCAAGCCATTGATAGGGTATTGAAATAGAAAATATTCTATTAAAAACGACAATAAACAAAAAACAACAAAATGGTTTTTTACTTATTGTCGTTATGATTTTAAGGTTTTGCAAAGGCAACTTTAACACGGTAGGTTTCCCAACCCGCATGAAGATTTACGCCTTCATCCGATGCTTCAAAAGCCATAGAAAAAGCCTCTAGACTATCTGTACTTTCAGAAACAGGAACATTTATCCGTACCACATCTAAAGATTCGTTATAAGAATAAGAACCCCAAACATGTGTAGCCTTATTAATAATAACGGTCATTTGATCAAGATTTGGAATAGCGTAAAGTGTATAAGAACCCTCTTCTAAGGTTTTACCACCAACACGCATAGGGGAATATAACGTAAGCTCAGTAGCTTCATTAGCTCCTATGCGCCAAAGCTTTCCATCTGGAACTAGCTTAGTGACGTCGCGTCCATTTAATTGAGGGCGACTGTATAAAACACGGATTAATTTATTGGTTTCACTATTACTTGAGGGAAATTCAATCATGTCCAGTGGACTTTTATCAATTCCTTTGAATTTTTGGGCTTGAAGTGAACACAATGAAAGCAAAAATAGTGATAGTAGTGTAATTACATTTTTCATGGTATTTGTTTTTAAAAAAATTATGAAACTAATATACCACAGAAGATGGAGAAAACGATGCTATCCTCAATAATTAAAAGAAAAAACAGCTTGAACAGGGTGGTGGTCTGAAGCCCAACCCCCAGCACTTGTTTTTAGCCAAACATGGTTTGCTTTCTCTGTTTTTAAGCCCTTTTGAAAGATATAATCAATTCTGTTTTTTCCATTTGTAGTTCTATTAAAACCGGTAAAAGTTCCATAATTATCAATATCAGCGTTCATGGTTTGTAACACGTCTTGAAAGCTGTTTTGAAGAATTTTTATGGGTCGTGTATCGGGTGTTAGGTTAAAATCACCCGTGATTATTACAGGAAAATTATTAATGTTTAACGCTTTAATGTTCTCGTATATTAAAGAAGCTGATTGGATTCTAGCCTCCTCACCAATATGATCAAAATGGGTGTTAAAAACCCAAAATTGTTGTCCTGTATAGTTATGCTTAAAGAGTGCATAGGTGCAAATTCTTTCTAGTGCAGCATCCCATCCTACAGAAACAACAGCTGGGGTTTCAGAAAGCCAAAAAGTATCAGTTTTTATTAGCGTTAAACTTTTATAATTATATAAAATCGGACTATACTCTCCTTTTTTTTTGCCGTCTTCTCTACCAACTCCTATGTAGGAAAACTCTTTTAATGTGGTGTCTAGAAAAACTAATTGTTGATCTAATACTTCTTGCATTCCAATAATGTCTGGATTTATTTCTTTAATATAACTAACTATTCTTTCTCTACGAAATACCCACTGATTTTCTCCATCATTTGGATTATCATATCGAATATTATAAGAAAGAATTGTCAAGTCCTCTTTTAATGAAAAGTCAATGCTTATAAAAAACAGATGACCATAACAAGAAAATAATACTAAAAAATAGGAGAATATGTTGAACATCTTGATGTTTTGAAGATTTAAGATAGTACTATTTAACAATTCTAAAGTAAAGAACACTATATCTTTTTTTGTAATTTCACTTCCAAATAAATTATTTTTTTATGAAACTATTTTCGAATTTAATTGGATTATTTTTTCTGGGAACAACGCTTTTTGCGCAGCAAGGAAAAGTAATGGACAATCTCAGCATTAGCAGTAAAATATTAAAAGGTGAGCGTAAGTATGCTGTTTACCTTCCTCCAGATTATGATAAGTCCAGCAGAAGTTATCCTGTATTATACTTACTCCATGGTTATACAGATGATCAAACGGGTTGGATACAATTCGGTGAAGTACTCCGTATCACAGATAAAGCCATTAATGACGGAGCAGCAACTCCAATGATCATTATTATGCCCGATGCCGATACTGGTTTTCCAGGTTACACCAATGCAATGAATGGAATGTGGAACTATGAAAATTTCTTTTTTGAAGAATTAATGCCACAAGTAGAAAATCGTTTTAGAATCAAAAAAAAGAAACAATTTAGAGCAATCGCTGGCCTGTCAATGGGAGGTGGAGGATCTTTTCTATATGCGCTTCACCGACCAGATTTATTTTCTTCTGCAGCGCCACTTAGTGCTTCTTTAGGACCCCAATCTTTAGAAGAAATGAAAGACTTTGCCTATATGGGGTATACACAAAAGAAAATAACTCAAAAGGATTTTGAACTGTATTCATCCCTAAACAATCCATTAGCCTTAGTTGATGAAATGTCTAAAAAACAACTTAACTCCGTACGCTGGTATATTGATTGTGGAGATGACGATTTTTTATACAAAGGAAATAGCTTAATGCATCTTAAAATGCGCGAAAAAGGAATAAACCATGAATTTAGAATTCGTGATGGAGGTCACAACTGGACCTACTGGCGCTCAGCATTACCTAATGTATTAGGATTTATATCACAACGTTTTCATCAATAAAAAAATTCATAAAACACACTTTGCTCAAAAAAATCATAGTCAACTTTATATTTCTTTTATGCTTTAACTGCACCAAAGAAGTAATAACAATTCCTGAAGTTTTTGACGGACCAAACCTCCCATTGGTTAAAATTAATACAGGAAACCAGAGTATTTTAGATGAACCTAAAATTCCTGGAAGCCTCCAGATTTTTCAAGAAGAATTATTGCTAGAAGAGCATCTTATTGGAATTGAAATTAGAGGCTCTAGCTCTCAAATGTTCGATAAGAAATCTTATGGTTTTGAGACTTGGGATGAAAACGGAGAAGATTTAAAAGCATCTGTGGGTGGTTTTCCAGAAGAAGAAGACTGGATTTTATACGGTCCCTATAGCGACAAAACATTAGTTCGGAATGTGCTAATCTATGAGCTTTCAAATAATATAGGCCAGTACGCCAGTAAAACTAATTTTTATGAGCTAGAAATCAATGAGGTTTTCCAAGGCACCTATGTGTTAATGGAAAAAATAAAGCGAGATAAAAACAGGGTTGATATTAGCAAAAATAAGGCTGAAGATATAACCGGGGGATACCTAATTAAAATTGATAAACCAACAGGGGATGGCGATTGGTATGATGAAACTATTTCATTCAGCTCTCAATATAATCAAGCAGGAGTATTAATAGGCACTAGTAATATTAATTTCTTGTATGAATATCCTAAATCGGATGATATTAATGACGAACAAAAAGAATACATTCAGAATTACATTCATCTTTTTGAAACCTCCCTTGTTTCTGAAATCTTTCGATCAATAGAAAATGGGTACCGTCAATATATTGACATTTATAGCTTTATTGACTTTTTTATTTTAAATGAACTGTCTAAAAATCCAGATGGTTTTAGACTCAGTACTTTTCTATACAAAGAAAAAGGAGAGAAATTAAAAATGGGGCCAATTTGGGATTTTAATCTTGCTTTTGGTAATGTAAATTATTGTGATGGTGACTCTCCAATGGGATGGGCACATCGATTTAATGATATTTGTTTTGACGATAGATGGCAAGTTCCCTTTTGGTGGAATCGTTTTTTAGAAGATCCGGATTTTGTAAGTAAACTTCAAGAAAGATGGACCACTTTGCGTTTAGATATTTTGTCTTCTGAAACGGTTTTAAGGAGATTACAGGAAATTAAAGGTGATTTAGAAAGGTCTAATGCTATTAATAAAAACTTTGGTAAGTGGCTTATACTTGGAAAATATGTTTGGCCCAATGATTTTGTTGGAGATAGCTATGATAGTGAAATGAATTTCCTGGAGGATTGGATTACTAAACGTTTTGATTGGCTAGATCAGAGTATCAATGCACTTTAATCTGTGTTCGATTTAGCGCTAATTTGCTTTATCGATTCCATTAAATTATCTTTAGACATTACACTATTACATTTATGAAAAGAAGACGATTTATCTATACTAGTATTGCTGGGTCTCTTGGTTCAGGAAGTTTATCAAGCTTTATTGCTCCATTAAATTACAGCAATTCAAACTTAAAAATATCTATTACTCCCTGGTCTTTAATGCGAAAAGGTTATGGTGATGATGACCCTCTAGGTATTGATGTTTTTGACTATCCAACAGTTGCAAAATCGTTAGGATTTAATTATATAGATCATGAAATGTTTCATTTCCCTCCAAACTTAAATGAGAAACATTTAGCCACTATGAATGCGAACATGAAAACTGCAGGAGTGAAAAGTGGAGTGTTTCTAACTGGGGGTGTAGGAGATATTTCCGATAAAAACCTCGCAAAAAGAAAAAAAGCATTAGACACTTATAAATATTGGGTAGACATCGCCTGTGAACTTGGATGTAAGAGTATGCGAAACGTATGTGGAGAAAATATCACTATTCCATATAATGAAAAACTTAACTATGCTATAGAGGGTTTAAGTGAATTAGGGGATTATGCGGCGACAAAAAACATTACTTTATTAATTGAAAATCATAATGGATATTCTTCAAGTCCGGAATGGATGATCTCTTTAATGGAAGCCGTGAACCTTGAAAATGTAGGAGTTTTAGGAGATTTCACTAACTGGACCCTAGAACGAAATCCAGACACTTTTTATCCAGATCCTTACAAAGGCATTGAATTGCTTGCGCCATATATTCGTGCGGTTAGCGCAAAATCATCTGAATTTACCGCTGAAGGAGAAGAAGTCACAATCGAATACAAGCGTATGTTTGAGGTACTTAAAAAAGCTCTAAAGTTAGAATTTATTGGTGTTGAATTTTTTGGGAATAAAATTTCAAGAAAAGAAGGTGTCATTCTTACTAAAGAACTAATAGAAAAGGTTATTTAAATGTGAGTCCGATACTTATCTAGTAAGGTATATCCAACCTTCTTTATCTGATATTCCGTCTGATTCTAAATCTATTTTATAGAAATAACTTCCAGCTGGAATTTCGTTTTTTTGATTTCCAGAAGGCCAATTGTTTTGATAGCGTTTTGAAGAAAAGACCAAATAACCAGTTCTTGTATAGATGAAAACTTGGTTGTTTGGATACGTGTCTATTTTAATCACTTTCCATGTGTCATTAATCCCATCACCATTATCTGAAACAAATTCATTGATCAAGAAATCATCATAACTTGTTGGGTTTGGATCAATCGAATCTTCAATTCCATCATTATCTTTATCTAAATCAAAACAATCTATAATACCATCATTATCAAAATCTGGACTTAACGAATTTGAATCTTTAGGGTTAGAACCACAGCTAATTTCATCTTCATCGGTTTGCCCATCATTATCATCATCAAGATCACATAAATCGCCTTGTCCATCTTGATCGAAATCATTCTGAAGAGGATTCATTAAATTCAAGCAATTATCACATGCATCTCCTGCCCCATCTAGATCTTCATCTAGTTGATAAAAATTATCTATCTCGATACAGTTATCACATACATCTCCCCTACCATCATTGTCAAAATCTAATTGATTTGGATTTGAAATCTCTGGACAATTGTCACCAGAACCTCTAAACCCATCACCATCTGAATCTAAATAACCTGGGAATTCATTAACCTTTAAGGGATCTGTTTCAGCAAAAATTTCTACTTCATCACTAAAGCCATCATTATCATCATCAAGATCTAAACAATCAGGAATACCATCAAAATCAGTATCATTGGCTCTTGAAACATTGTTTAAAGGATCTGAACCACATTCAAGCTCAACAAGATCGCTTTGACCATCGTTGTCATCATCAAGATCATAAAAATCTATTTCTAAATCTAGATCAGTATCCAAGGGATAACTAGAAGAAATCAAAGGATCCGTCCCAACTATAATTTCTAATGTGTCTAAAAAACCATCTCCATCATCATCTTCATCGAGTATATTAATAATTCCATCTGAATCAGTATCCAAGGGAACACTATTACTATCTATAGGATCACTTCCGGCAAAAATTTCTATTGTATCTAGATAGCCATCATTATCATCATCAGTATCACTATTATTACCAATACCATCAAGATCCGTGTCTATCCATTCACTAGGGTCATTTGGAAAAGCATCTAAATTGTCATCTACGCCATCTCCATCGCTATCAGAAACAGCAGACGAAGAACTTGAAGGGGTGATACATGAATTTAAGTCATCTGTAATCGTTAAGTTTACGGTTGCAGATGATGTATTTCCTGAAGCGTCTGATATTGAAAAAGTGATTTGCTGAGTACCAATGCTACTACAATCTATAGGCAGAATTTTTAATGTATTAGATTTTTGTGTAGGTAAAGGATTGTTTGTGTTAGATGAATTTTGAGGAAGCTTATAAGAATATTTTAAATTATCTATAACATGATAATTTGTTGAATTTCCCGTTCTAGCCGCAAAATGAAAATACCATTTAGATAATTCGGATGAATTAAATCCAGACAACTTTGTGTTATTAAAGCTTAATCCAAAACCAGAGAAATCAAGACCATTTTCATCATAGTTAATTATTATTAAATTATTACTTGAAAAAAAACCAGTATTATTGGATGCAATCGGATTTTCAGTATTATTAGATGCAATTAGATTTCCATTCCAAAATACTTTTTCAGTATCGTAATATTCATCAAAAGTAATTGATAGTCCAATTGGTAATGGTTTGTCTTCATAATGAGCATATTCATCAAAATCTGTTGAAGGACCAAAATTAAAGCCCATACCATCACCTCCACTTCCTGCATATTGTTTATGGTTAAACTGAATATTGAAATTATCTGAATTTGGTATTTCTGGGTTTAATTTAAATGTGCCCCATGATTCTCTTGTTAGGTTGGTTAGATTTAAAACTCCATAATCAATTCTAGCATCCCCATTTAAATTACTCATAGGAGGCATATCATTGAATTCTATAGTTTTTACTACAGTTTTAATAGTCGTTATTTTTGGACCTTCTAACTCATAACTCTCAATAAAACAATTGTCAGTACTCCCGTTATCAAATAGTTCCCATGATATATTCATGTTGGATAGTTGATCTAAAGAAATTACAAGGTCTTGAGTCCTTATAACAGGAAATTCTACATCGTTCACAGTTACGAGCTGAACGACCGAAATAGCATTTCCAAAAGTATCGGTCACAGTCCATGTTAAAGAGGTTACCCCAATCGGAAACGCATTGCTTACTGGAGCATCATTTCCATAGGAGGCCACACCACAATCATCATTAACAACTACGGTCCCTAAGTCAATTCCGGTGGCAAAACAAGAACCTGCATCAGCATTAACCACTACATTACCCTGCAATATTATAGTAGGGCTTGTATTGTCTGAAAAAGTTACTGTTTGAGTTGCTATTGCTATATTTCCAGCTGTATCACTCGCGGTCCAAGTAATAATTGCTACACCTGAAGGAAAGGTGTCGGGAGCATCATTGGAATAGCTAACATTACTACAGTTATCTGAAACTGTTGGAACTCCTAAAACAATAACACAGGATTCGGAATTAATATCTGCTGGTGGAATAATAATCGGTAGGGTAGTATCTGATACATTAACTGACTGGTAGGAAAGCGTTTCATTTCCTGAAGCATCCACAACACTCCATGTGACCGTTGTAGTCCCTACAGAAAAACTTTTGGGAGCATTATGCGTGACTGAAGCTACGCCACAATTATCACTTGACGAAGGAGTCCCTAAAGAAACGCCAGTAGCAACACAAGAATTACTGTCTGTAGCGATAGAAAGACTAACTGGTGGAGTATTTATAGGTGCAATGGTATCTGAAACCGTAACTAATTGTATTGCAGTAGCAATATTTCCCTGGTTATCTGTAACCTGCCATACTACAGCTGTTGTTCCGGGTAAAAAAGAGGCTGGGGCATTGTTTGCAGGCGTTCCAACACCACAATTATCTGTGGCTGAGGCCACACCAATAGTAATACTACAATTTGAACTCACAATATCTGCTGGAATTGTTAACACTGGTAATTCATTGTCTTCTACTGTAATAAGTTGCGTTTGAGTCACAGTATTACTTGCACTATCAGTAATGGTCCATATTAACTGGTTTACTCCCAAAGAAAATTCAAGTCCTGGATTATTATTTTCTATAGAAGCTATAGCGCAATTATCTGTAGCGGTAACCGTTCCTGTTGTCAACAGTGTTACAGAACAACTTCCTGTATCAGTTTCAATAGTAATATTTGACGGTAATATAACCGTTGGTAAAATTACATCACTAGGATCAACCACTACATTTTTTGTCAATCCATACACTGAACCATCAATTAAAGTTGACGAAATAGTCACAGTATAGGGTGTAAATTGATTTCTAGGAGGGAATAGTTTTGAGTAAACAAATGTAGTGCCTGATGCTACACTTGTTTCAATGTCATCAATTCCAAAATCCATTGTCCAGGAAGCAGTAGGTGCAGGGTTTGCATTTACAACTATGTTATCAAGACCCCAATTATCCCAGTCGGGTCCATTATTATATGGTTGATACCATAGGAAAATTGTGCTTGATGTTTGAGCAGCTTCAGGAATGTCAATATCATTAGCATACCATGAATACCATGGTTTTTGTTTGTTATTATGAATGTCCCAACCGTCAAAAAATGTAACATAATTATTTCCACCATCAATAGAGTATTTAAGATATACTTCTTCGCTCCACCAATCTGGATCCTCACACCCACCATTCCAGGGATCATCAGCACCGTAACGAATCAAAAACTCAATACTCCCTCCATAAGAAACATCTTCAGGTGATGTTGCAACATATCTTTTACCGGCACCAAAGCTATCACCAAATCCAGATGTCGTAGTAGCCCAAAAATAATCTGAATTGTCAGGTGTATTTCCAGAACCTACATCGCATGGCTGCCCAACAATGTTTGGAGAAGAAATCCAACCAGTCGGTAAATTGCCTTCATTAAAATTAAATTCAGTAACACTTATTTCATTTGGCACATTCTCTATGTCAAACTCAAACAAAGTCCCGCTGCAGGTTGTAGATGATAAAGTACCACTAAACTTCATTTCCTGACTCAAAGCAAAAAAAGAAAAAAGAAAAAATAAAAAATTAATATACTTCAACTAGGCTGATGTTTGAAAGTGAAAAAATTTCTGGGCTTTTTGATAATTTATTAGGATTTTTTTGCTTATGCATTTTTAAATCTACAGGGGCATAATCACAGCTACCTGTCCTTATTTCATTTGGCTTAAGGACAAAAGCCACTTTATACTCTTGATTTTCGTTTTCTTGAACACCCTTGTGAAAATTAATTACCAAGGTCTCATCAACTTTGTTGATTATTCTTATAATATAAAATTCAAAACTTAAATCACTTTTTTTATTTCCACAAATAGATGAAGTGTATTCAATTTTTACTTTTTCATCTTCAAAATAGGTTGCCCAATTTTCTTGAAGAGGAAAGCAGAGGTTTAAAAGAAATTGAATTAAAATTAAATACATAATAATGCCTTTTAATTTTAGTTAAGTTAATGATTTTTATTAACTTATTTTTGTGGTCCTTAATCAAGGAAAAACAAGTATTACCTAAATTTGAAAATATCTCTATAAAAAATGAAACTCAAACACCTTATTTCAATTCTTTGTTTACTAGTAAATATTTCTATTAGTGCTCAAAAAACAGTAGATAAAAAAGTAAGTGATTTACTTTCGAAAATGACCATACAAGAGAAAATTGGTCAAATGAATCAATATAATGGATTTTGGAATGTGACAGGTCCAGTCCCTAAGGGGGGTGATCAAAAAATAAAATACACTCATTTAGCAAATGGATTGGTCGGATCCATGTTAAATGTAAGGGGTGTAAAAGAAACAATGGCGGTTCAAAAAGTAGCCGTTGAACAATCACGCCTTGGTATTCCTCTAATTATTGGGTTTGATTTAATTCATGGATACAAAACTATTTTTCCTATTCCACTGGCAGAAGCAGCAAGTTGGGATTTAGAAGCTATTGAACTGTCTGCAGCGCTTTCGGCTAAAGAAGCTGCTGTGGCTGGAATCAATTGGACGTTTGCTCCTATGGTTGACATAACAAGAGATGCCCGCTGGGGACGAGTAATGGAAGGTGCCGGTGAAGATCCTTTTCTAGGAAGCAAAATAGCTGCCGCTAGGGTGCATGGTTTTCAAGGCAAAGACCTTGCTTCTCCTTTTACAATTGCAGCCACAGCAAAACATTTTGCTGCCTACGGATTTGCAGAAAGTGGAAGAGATTATAATACTGTAGACATTGGTTTAAATACACTCCATAACATGGTGTTACCCCCTTTTAAAGCAGCTGTTGAAGCAGGTATAAAAACATTTATGAATTCATTTAATGATTTAAATGGAATTCCAGCAACAGCAGATGCTTACTTGCAAAGAGATATCCTTAAAAAGGAATGGGGTTTTGATGGATTTGTTGTTTCTGATTGGGGTTCTATTCGTGAAATGATAGATCATGGTTATGCAAAAGATAACAAGCAAGCGGGAGAACTTGCTATATTAGGTGGTTCAGATATGGACATGGAATCTTCTATTTACATCAACCATATAGAGGCGCTTTTTGAAGAAGGTAAAATTTCTATTGATCATATTGATGATGCTGTTGGTAGGATTTTAAAAGTAAAATTTGAATTAGGGCTTTTTGATGACCCTTACCGTTATTCTAACGAAAAATTAGAAGCACGAATAACTGGCTCAAAGGAGATAGTTGATGCCACCTTAGAAGTTGCTAAAAAATCTATTGTACTCTTAAAAAATGAAAACAACACCCTTCCTTTAAAAAAGAAAGGACAACGTATTGGCTTAATTGGTCCTTTAGCCGCAGATAAAAATAGTCCACTTGGAAACTGGAGAATTGCTGCAGATAATGGTAGTGCTGTTTCTGTTCTTGAAGGACTTCAGGAGTATAAAGGAAATAAATTAAATCACGCCCAAGGTATTCGGTTAGTGAATAAAGTTCCTAAAGGTTTTGATGAAGAAGTTCAAATAAATACTACCGATAAATCCGGAATGGAAGAAGCAATTGCCCTAGCTGAAAAAATGGATGTTGTGGTTATGGTTCTTGGAGAATACGGTTTTCAATCTGGGGAAGGAAGAAGTAGAAGTAAACTTGATCTTCCTGGTTTTCAACAAGAACTCTTAGAGAAAGTAGCAGCAGTAAACCCAAATATCGTATTGGTATTAATGAATGGACGTCCTTTAATTTTAAATTGGGCTGCTGAAAACGTACCTGCTATAATAGAAGCGTGGCATTTAGGTTCACAAAGTGGACATGCAATTGCTCAAGTATTGTATGGTGATTATAACCCGAGTGGAAAATTACCTATGAGTTTCCCTAGAAGTGTAGGTCAAATGCCACTTTATTATAATTATAAAAGTACTGGGAGACCGGGAGCAGAGGATGAAGATGCGGGAAGTGTTTTTTGGTCTCATTATGGAGATGAAAAAAACAGCCCCCTTTATGCTTTTGGACACGGACTTAGCTATACACAATTTGAATATTCAGAGGTGCGCTTAAGTGATACAGAAATTACTAAAAACGGTACGATCGAAGCTTCAGTAACCATCACAAATAGTGGAAAGGTAACTGGGAAGGAAGTGGTGCAACTTTATATACAAGATCCTTTTGCCAGTGCAGTAAGGCCTGTAAAGGAATTAAAAGGTTTTGAGATGATTGAGCTTACTCCAGGCACATCAAAAGAAGTAACTTTCACTATTTCAAAAGAATTGCTACAATTTTACAATGCCCATCAAAAATGGGAAGCAGAGCCTGGAACCTTCCATGTTTACATTGGACCAGATTCTACCATTAAAGAGAAAAAATCATTTGTTTTAAAGTAGTAAAAAATGCTTAAAGCGGTTTTATTTGATATGGATGGTGTTATTGTGGACAGCGAGCTACTTCACCAAAGGGCATATCAAAAAATGTTTAAGGAGTTTGAAATTAATGTATCACCTGAACTTTATGCATCATTCACTGGAAAAGCTACCCTACCTATTTGTCAGGATATTTGCTTAGCATATAACCTAAAAGCATCTCCGGAAGAATTGATGGATAGCAAACGTATGTATTTTAAACAAATATTTAATGAAGATACCTCCTTCTCCCTTTTAGATGGTGTTTTGGCGTTAATACAAGAATATCGCAAAAAGGAACTTAAACTTGTTTTAGCCTCTTCTGCTTCTATGATAAATATTAATCGGATTTTCAAACGATTCAATTTAGACCAATATTTTATATCAAAACTTAGCGGAGCTGATCTTAAAGCATCCAAACCACATCCTGAAATTTTTATTAAGGCTGCAAAGGTCACCGGTTTTCTTCCTTCAGAATGCGTGGTTATTGAAGATTCAACAAATGGGATTACCGCTGCAAAAGCAGCCGGTATTTTTTGTGTAGGTTATAATAGTAAACATTCGAAAAATCAAGAGTATGGTGACGCAGATCTAGTTATCACAAATTTTAAAGAAATTTCGTTTGATAAAATCACTGCTTTTTTTCAAGAAGCTTAGTAGAGCACTTTCACTAATACAAACTTTTTACTTTTTTATATAAAGAAATCTTGCAAATTTAAGAGCTCAATAAAAGAATCAAGATTGAAAATTAATCACAGTCACAGTTTGCGCATTCACAAGGTTTACAAGTGCACCGATAGCACATGCCTGCCCTACAGGGTGCGCAATCACAAGTACATTTTGGTTCTATTGAATTTTCCATATGTAGTAAGGTAGAGTAATTATGGTATTTCTGAGCAGAAATAGCACAATGAATCGTTTATATTAATCAAATCAGGTTTATATAGTGAGGTATTTTTTATTAAAATAGAATTGAAAATAGCACTCACATAAGTATTCATTTTAATATTTTTAACCCATGGAAAAAAACATCTTTGGAACTCCCCTAATTTCTTGTTGCACCAGTCCTATTACTGGTTATTTTAGAGATGGTTTTTGTAGAACTATTTCTGAAGATACAGGAACACATACTGTCTGCGCTCAAGTTACACAGGTGTTTCTGGACTATTCTGCAGCTCAAGGTAATGACCTAATGACTCCCATACCCCAGTGGCAATTTTTAGGATTAAAACCAGGAGACTCCTGGTGTTTGTGTATTTCACGTTGGTTACAAGCTGAAAAAGTAGGCAAAGCCCCACCTATTTTTTTAGAAGCAACTCATGAAAAAACTTTAGACTATGCTTCGCTAGAATTATTACAAAAGTATACTATTACGCCTTAAAAAAACGCCCTCTAGGTTTATTCCCAACACGTAATACATGTTCAGAATGTAAAAACTTTGCAGCCACTGCAGAATCTTTTACTTTTGAGGCAGTGCGCTGTATCATTTCCTTTTCAAATTCAGTTAATACACTTTTCCTAATTCCAACTTCTTTCCATTGAGAAGTGGGTCTGCAGCCATGTGAAATTTCACGTGCCAAGGCAAGCGCATCCAGCAAGGCTTGATTTGCCCCTTGTCCCTTGAATGGACTCATAGGATGAGCTGCATCTCCTATTAAGGAGATCTCTCCTGTGCTTTTCATGGTTTCTGTCTTTAGTATTTCTCGGTCGTAAACTGGATAACCTGAAACCTGAGCTTCTGAAGTAGCTGATAAAATTTGAGGAATAGGATCGTGCCATTGGATTCTTCTAGCTGCTTCTTCTTTAAGTTCTTTAGCTCCTTTAGCACTTAATGCCTTGGCTTCTTTTTCTGATAATAGAAAGCTAAGTTGCCACATAACTGAGTCTGACGCATAGGGCATCATATAGATACGTTCTTTACCATTGACAGTTTGAAATACTGTTGCTGAATCTAGCAAAGGGCTTTCAAGGCCTTTAAGATTTTTCAAAGGACAGATTCCCAATATCACTATATACCCCAAATAATGCAAAGAATTACTATCCTCCCCAAGCAATAACTTTCTAACAGTACTTCTTATCCCATCAGCACCCACAACAAGATCTGCCCTAGTTTCCCTTAAGGCTCCTTTCACTTGAAAATGTAACCTAACTCCTTCATTGGTTTGTTTTTGGAGCGCTACTAGCTTATGATTCCATTCTACACAACAATGCCCTCCAAGTTGATTAAGTAATGCTAAGCGTAACGCTTGCCGTGCAATATGGATATTTGAACGCTTTAAAGAAGTAACTTCCATTGTTTGCATCCACTTTCGCATACCCCATTCACCAATTACTTTTCCTTCGGGGGTATGAACCACATGCCTTGTCGAAACCACTCCCTCATCCAACGTGAAAAGTCCGAATCCTTCAATGGCTTTACTCGCTTGTTGTAAAGTAAGGCCATAACCCTGTGAACGTTCTTCAAAGTTAGCGTCACGTTCGTAGAGCGTAAAAGGAATATTGCGATGTAAGCAAGCTACAGCCAAAGCTATCCCAGCAATTCCACCGCCAATAATAGCAAGATGAGGATACTGTTCTTTATTTGCAACAGGAGGGTTTTTAGAAACAATAAGCCCTGAACCTTTACAAGTTTTACAGGCATATTGATGACCTTTTGGGCGAACAGGAGGTGAACCTTCACCTTTCCTTTTTTCAAATTGACTTAATGCTTCATTGAAACGAAGTCTGTTGTCTTTATGAAGTCTACGCCTTTTTTTTCCATGTCCTTTGCACTCGGCACAAACAATCCAACTAGACTTTTCCTCTTTCAATTATTTCTATTTGATAATATCTTTTAGTCCGTATTTTACATACGCAAATTTCGTTCCATCTGGACTCCACGAGGAAACATTCATGGTACCTTGACCTCCGTAAAAAGGTAATGTTAAATCTTTTATTTTTTTAGATTTAAAATTAATAAGACGTAATTTCACCATTCTTCCAAAAGGATGCTTTTGCTTCTGATCTAGCAAATAACTTATTAGCACAGCAGTATCATTATTTGGTGAAATATGTGCAAACCAATTTGAATAAGCATCAAAAGTCATTTGCTCTTTTTCCGAACCGTCTGGCTTCATTCGCCAAATTTGCATCCTTCCTGTTCGATAAGAATTAAAATAAATATATTTTCCATCGGGTGAATATTCTGGTCCATCATCTAAAGACTTTGAATTAGTTAACCGTATTTCCTTACCACCGCTAGAGCTCATTTTATATACATCATAAATACCCTTTCTCTCTGCACAATACACAATATCTTTACCGTCAGGCGAAACACCATGCCAGTAGGAGGG
>TARA_B110000285_G_scaffold235091_1_pt1 | contig 20711 bp, 16 predicted proteins | sample TARA_B110000285 | Tara Oceans TARA_B110000285 (sample SAMEA4397756) | marine metagenome | biome: Polar Biome; feature: [SRF] surface water layer (ENVO:00010504); material: water (ENVO:00002006), including particulate matter (ENVO:01000060) such as... | depth 5 m
GCGAGTGCAAATATAGAACCCTTTTAATTACCCACAAGGAGTTTTTACCTGATTTTTTTTTTAACGTTATTTTTGACTTTTAAGTACTGATAATCAGAACAATAATTTTATTGAAAAAAGTTCCAGATCAGTCCGAATCGAATTGAAAAGTCTCGGTAGGGCATGAAAGGTGCCGCATAATAATCATAAGGAGTATCAATATTAATTAAGTGCTCGATTGGTGCAGATACATTTTCTAGTTTAATAAAGATTCTAGAGTTCTGGATTTTAGCATTAAAGAAAAAATCTACCCGGGGGTATTCTCCAATTTTAGTGTTGTTTTGAGTGACAAATTCTGATAATAAGGGATTGTATTGATCGGCATAATAATCTGTAAAAAAGACAAATGTAGCTCCGGATTGAAAGGAAAGAGCATTGTTAAAGATGGAGGACGTTAGCATTAAGGTGCTTCTAACGAGCCATTCGGGAACATTTAATGTCAAGATATCTCCTATGATTTTATCAGGATCTTGTCCTTGAGTAACCTTTTGGTACTGTAAATCATTAATCCAAGATAATTTTCCAAAATCCAAGCGCTGATTGAAACGGGCCTTGAAGTAATCAATTTGTTTGTCTAATTGTTGCACTTCAACTTTAAATTTTTTATTAAAATCTTTTAATTGTGTTGTGTTTTTGAAAAAACCATAATTGTCTATGGTTGACCATACCGCAGAAATATTACCCCATTTAGGATGTGAAACTACCAAAACCTTGGTAGAAGTGTTTTGATTTACTAAGTTTATATTTGACCAATTATATTCTTTAAAATCACTTTGAAACAAATGGTAGTTAAAATTTAATGGTTGCGATCGGTATTGGAATTTAGCAGATGCATAAATGTCCTTTAACAAAGGAAGATTAACACCTAGATTTAAAGAAGTGGTTGCGTATTCATACTTTAAAGACTGGTATCCTTTCGCTTTTAGTACAGTTCCAAAAATAGTTTTTGTCCATTTTACTTGAGCGGCCAGCTGACTTGCTTTAATCCTAGTAGGTAGAATCGAATCTTTTTGATAATCATTTTCGCCCAAGGCATAGTTCCAATTATAATGGAACAAATCCAATTGTAATTCTCCTAAAAGCTTGTCTTTATATCGAGCATATAACTTGTTTTCAAGAGTCCTGTAATTGGTGCTGTCCTGAACACTGGGGGTTTCATATATTTCGTAGAAATAAGTATTTGGTTGGTCGTCTATGTAATTGTACTGCTTCGTTTCATAATCAAGCTGATACCCAACCTCCATTTTATACGCTGTAGTATCTTTAGCAAGGGGAAGCATTTGATAACGATGGTCCATGAAATATCGTTTTCCTGACAAGTCGTTTCGAGCACGAATTTGGGTAGATAATAAAGAGCGTTTTAAAAAACCCTCATAAAAATCAAATTGCTCCTCACCATTATCATCTAAAACAAGAGCTCCAGATTCGTCAGCCCTCAAATAGTTAGGTGCGTTTTCAAAAAAGTAAACTGCATCATTTATAAGCCCACCATTCACATCATTTTCGAGAGACTGAGTGGTTTGATGCAAACGTAATCGATAACGCTGATTGTACGTTTGGTATTGGGTACTCATTCTAAATTGACGGGAACGACTTAAAGAAGATGAATATTCACCCATTGACCTAAAACCCTTAAATGAAACAGCTACATTGAATTTAGGAGAAGTATTTACCGCCAACGTAGCGTCTAAATGTTGTCCTTGTTGGAAAGTGCTTTTAAAAAATAATTCGGTGTAAGGTGATGGAACTTCATAATAAAAAACATCTTCTTTTTCAAAATAACCAAAATGCTTAACAGTTGCCCCCATTTGAGGAGTCAAAGGGTCGTCATGAAAGTCATAACCCATTTTATTAAATCCCTCCCCCATATTTGGTAATGGTAAATATTCGAAGTAATCTTTCCGGAGAAAATTAAACGAATATTCATTTTCAATGCTAAGGGTGGTATCAACGGATTTTTCGGTCCCATCTAGTGACTTGATTTTATAATCCTCAACGGTAATTTCTTTCATTGATTTGATATAAGGAATGTGCCGTTCTTTTTTTGGTTTTTTTAGTTTTTCTGGTAGTAGTTTTTTCTTTTTATCTAAAAGTTGAATAGAGTCAAGTGTCCCTTTTTTATTGGGTTGAGGAAGAACCTGAATAAAATCTTTCTCAAAAGGAGGAATCGCAATATTAATTGACAAACTATCCTGAACATTAGGAGCAATTTCTTGGCTCCAAGTCTGATGAAAAAAAACAAAAAACAATAAGAAAATGCTAGCACGCATGCAATCAATAATTTGTTTGCGAAGTTATAATAATTGTAAGTAATTTGTAATGCCGCGGAACAAACTTATACTATAGAATTTGTAAATGCTTAAAATACAATACTCCAAAGGTCTAGAAGCCGGCACAGATGAGGCTGGCAGAGGGTGCTTAGCAGGTCCTGTTACAGCCGCAGCTGTTATTTTACCACCAAATACTAAACTGCCTTTCCTGAATGATTCGAAAAAATTAACTGAAAAGCAACGGTATGCCTTGCGGCCCGAAATAGAAAAACAAGCCATTGCCTTTGCCGTAGCTCATGTTTATCAAGATGAAATTGATGATGTAAATATTCTAAACGCATCCATTAAAGCCATGCATCTTGCATTAGGAGAACTTTCTACTAAGCCCATTCATATTATTATTGATGGTAACCGCTTCAAACCATTTCAAGAAATTTCCTTCGATTGTATAATTAAAGGTGATGGAAAATATCAAAACATTGCAGCCGCCTCTGTATTAGCTAAAACCTACCGTGATGATTATATGGTGCAATTAGATCTTAAACACCCTAGTTATGGATGGATAAAAAACAAAGGGTATCCAACCAAATCTCATCGAGAGGCTATAAAAATATTTGGCATTACAAAACACCACAGGGTGTCTTTTCAACTTCTTTCAAAGCCTAGTGAATAAATTATTATGGTTTTTTGGAATGCTCATTACTTAATATGATTTAACACCTATGCTAGTACCGATTTAAAAATGACTTTTTTGTTGGCTAGATAGTTAATAACATTTCTGAAATTTGAGCTCGGACTCAATGGAGTTTTTTAATTTTGATTCCTATGTATTTTAAACGAGTCTTTATAACCTTGCTTGTCATTACAAGCTGTACTACCAAAAAAAACAACACTCTTGACTTATTAGATTGTGTGCCACAAAATTCAGTGGTTACCTTCCTACTTAATGATCAAAACATGTTGAAAAATGCACTAAATAATCTTACTTTTCTCACTGATATTTTAGCGGTAGATTCGGTCCTGTATAAAAATGTAAGCGCCATAATTCCTAAAGAAATTTCTCAAAATGCATTATTATCTTTTACCCCTTTGGGAAAATCAGAGTTTGCTTTATCCTTTGTTTATAAACCTACACTAAAAGACAGTATACCTGAGATTGATTCAAAAAAAATAAATTACAACAATGTCCCTATAAGTATTTATAATAGGGAGTTAACAAAAATGTTCAGCGCAATCATTGAAGGTGTTCGCATCATCAGTACCTCTAAATTAGTGTTAGAAAATAGCATTCGAAACATTCAAAATAATCTTACAGGGATTCAAAATCATTATTATTTTGACTTAGCAAAAATAAGTGATGTTAATGCACCTATGAATATACTTATCCATCAAGATGTAAAAGAGTTATTGCGTCGTTTTTTCCCTGAAACCCCGCTGTTTCCTTTTTTAGGGAGTAGTTGGTTTTTATTTGATTTTAACACTAAGAAAAATCCCTTTACCTTAGACGGAGTTAGCTTTCTTAATGACTCTATTCCAGATGAGCTTAATCTTTTAAATGGAACAGGGAAAAGACCGCTTTTGAGCACCAAGTATGTGCCTCAGAATTTTGATAGCTATTTAGCTCTTGCCATTGACGATTACAAAGCACTTGAAGAGAATTTCAAGAAATTCAGTCGTTATAAAAACATTGCCCTGTCTGGAATTAATTTTGATCCGTTAAGTAATGTAGATGAAATTGGCTTGTTGCAATTGAATACTAAAAAAGCTTTGTTTTTTCATTTAAATAATAGTGAAAACATTAATCCCCTTTTGTTTTCTAAAGATAAAATTGCCACTCTCTTTCGAGGCGCTCAAATATATATTATCAATTTACCAACCGATATATTAGCGTTTCTAGGAGCCTATGGAACAACTAAAATGCCAAAATGGGCAGTTCAAATAGACGACTTCATTATTATGTCTGAAGACGAGTCTTTTTTAAAACAAATTATTGGAGTTCATTTGGATGGAAAAACATTAAGCAACGACTTAAATTTCAAAACCATGCAAGAGGGATTAGCGGATAGTAGTTCTTTTTTATGGATTGGGAGAACAGAAAATTTAAAAAATCTTTGGCACAAAGGCCTCAAAAAAAAATCAGTTGCTTGGAAGAAAATAGAATTAAAAAAATACCCCCTTTTAGTGCTGCAGGGAGTTTATGAAGACGGTTTTGTTCAGACCCGATTGACAGCTCAAATCAATAGTATCAATCAAAACAAAAACAGTGTTACTAATAAATATAAATTTTCACTCGACGCAGCTGCTGGACGTGTCCCCCAATGGATAAAAAACCACCGTAATAAAACGATGGATATCGTTATTCAAGACCAAGATAATGTGCTTTATTTATTTTCAAACAAAGGAACACTTTACTGGAAAAAGCAACTTAATGGCCCCATAATCGGGGATATTGATCAGGTAGATTTATTTAAAAACCGAAAGCTTCAAATGGCATTCAGAACAGCCAATCGCTTTATGATTTTAGATCGAAACGGAAACATTGTTTCTCCTTTTGACATAAAGATACCAGACTCTTCACCTCAACATTTTGCTACCTTTGACTATGACTTAAATCGCAATTACCGTTTTTTTCTAACCCATGGAAAACAAATACAAATTTTTGACAACAAAGGGAAGAAAGTCACTGGTTTTAAATTGAAAAAGCTTAATCAACCCCTCCAAAATCCCCCAAAACACATTCGCTTCAAAACTAAAGACTACATTGTTTTACAAGACATTGACGGTCAAGTGCGCATCCTAGACAGACAAGGGAAAGAGCGTATTACCCTTAAAAATAAAGCAAACACTTCTAGCAATCCTATTTTTGAATACCGAAATACATTTGCAACCACCAACAAGCAGGGAGACTTAATTCAAATAGACAGCAGGGGAAATGTGGTGGCTAGTGATTTAAAACTTCGCCCGGGACATTTTATTGACATGACCTCAAAATCTCTTGTTAGTTTTTCGGAAAATATTTTACGTATAAAAGGGATTCCTGTGGAACTCCCTTTTGGTAAATATACCGCTCCAAAAATCCATTATATTAACAATATCATCTACATTAGTATTTCAGATTTGGACACTCAAAAAGTATATGCATTTTATGGTAATGGAATTGCACTTAGTGGATTTCCTGTTTATGGCAGCTCTGCAGTTGACATAGCAAATGCTGATGATGATAAAGCATTGGAAATGGTGGTTCAATCGGAGGCTAATAGTTTTTTGATCTATAAAATAAATTAAAGTGTAGTGCTGTCAAAACGGGCCTCAAAAAGAAGTCCTAAATGGTATTTTAGTTTCTCTTTAACATCATTCATTGAGATGTCTTTTCCTAATTCTTTTGCCAGAGATGTGACACCTTTACCTCGAATTCCACAAGGTATAATGTGATCAAAATAAGACAAGTCTGTTGTAACATTTAATGCAAAACCATGCATTGTTACCCAGCGACTTGCGCGAACACCCAAAGCGCATATTTTTCTCGCAAAAGGGGTTTCAACATCTAACCACACACCTGTTTCTCCCCTACTACGTGTTGGTTGTAAGTCATATTCTAATAATACATTAATCACAGCTTGTTCTAAAAAACGAAGATATTTATGAATGTCAGTAAAGAAATTGTCTAAATCAAAAATGGGATAGCCTACAATTTGACCGGGTCCATGAAAAGTAATATCTCCTCCTCTGCTAGAAGAGTAATATTCTATCCCTTTTTCTTTGAGTCCTTGCTCATTTAATAATAAATGTTCGATTTTTCCACTTTTCCCTAATGTAAATACTGGCGCATGTTCCGCCCATAACAAATAATTATTTGTTAATTCTTGTTTATCCCTCACTCGGTTTGCTCGTTTAACGGCAATAATCTGATTGAATAATTTTTCCTGAATGGCAAGGACTTCTTTATAGGGAGAGTATTCCAAGTCAATTACAGTCACTTTTTTATTTTTAATATTCATCCAGTTTTAAAGATTTTAAGACCACCGCTTTGGATTGTTTAATATAACAAGCGCTGCAATTATTCCAGGAACCCAACCACAAAGTGTTAAAATAAAAACAATTATGAAAGAACCACACCCTTGGTCAATTACAGCCAAAGGAGGAAAGAATATAGATAATAAAACACGAAAAAAACTCATTACTAATGTCTCAGTGGCAAAGATATAAAATTTGACTCCTTAGATTTTTTTAGTCTGTGTATCTTTGCAATAAATTTCACCCTATGGCAAAGCTTTCTGAACAGGAACTGATTCGAAGAGAAAAACTTGATGGACTTAAAAAAATAGGCATAAATCCTTATCCTGCTGCGCAATTTCCTGTAAACTTTTACTCAAGCGATCTTCCGGAAAAATATTCTGAAGAAAAAAAAGTAGTTATAGCAGGAAGACTTATGTCAAGAAGAATTCAAGGAAAAGCAAGTTTTGCTGAACTATTGGACAGCACAGGACGGGTTCAAGTTTATTTTAATCGAGATGAAATTTGTAGTGGAGAGGATAAGACCTTGTACAACGAAGTTTATAAAAAACTTTTAGATATTGGCGATATAATTGGAATTAAAGGAACCCTTTTTACAACCATGGTAGGACAACAAACGGTTAAAGTAACTGACTTTACTATATTAAACAAAGCCTTAAAGCCATTGCCGCTTCCAAAAACCGATGTAAAGGGAAATGTCTATGATGAATTTAATGATCCGGAATTAAGATACCGTCAGCGATATGTGGACTTAATTGTTAATCCACAAGTGAAAAATACCTTTTTACAGCGCTCTAAAATCACCACTACCATTCGTGATTTTTTAACTGTAAAAGGATATTTAGAGGTTGAAACTCCTATCTTACAGCCTATTCCAGGAGGTGCTACGGCGCGTCCATTCGTAACACATCACAATGCGCTAAACACCCCTTTATACCTTCGCATTGCGAACGAATTATATTTAAAAAGACTTATTGTTGGTGGTTTTGAAGGTGTTTTTGAGTTTGCTAAAGACTTCCGAAATGAAGGAATGGACCGAACCCATAATCCAGAATTTACAGTGCTGGAACTTTATGTTGCATATAAAGATTATTTCTGGATGATGGAAACCACAGAAGCGTTACTTGAAAAAATCGCAGTGGATGTTCATGGTACTACAGCAGTTACTGTTGGTGAGCACAGCATTAATTTTAAAGCTCCTTACCCTCGGGTTCGAATTCTTGAAGCTATTCACAAACACACTGGAATTGATGTTTCTGAAATGAATGAAGAACAACTTAAGGAAACCGCTAAAAAATTAGGCATTGAGGTTAATGAAACAATGGGGGAAGGAAAACTTATTGACGAAATTTTTGGAGAGAAATGTGAACACCATTATATCCAACCTACTTTTATAACAGACTATCCTAAATCAATGAGTCCTTTAACAAAAGAACATCGAGATAATCCAAAACTTACAGAGCGCTTCGAATTAATGGTCAATGGAAAAGAATTAGCAAATGCGTATTCAGAGTTAAATGATCCCATAGAACAAAGGGAGCGTTTTGAGGCACAGCTTACTTTGAGTGAAAAAGGTGATGATGAAGCTATGTTTATTGATCAAGATTTCCTTAGAGCTTTGGAATATGGGATGCCTCCTACTTCTGGTATTGGAATTGGAATTGATCGTTTAGTAATGCTCATGACTAACAACAGCTCAATTCAAGAGGTTTTGTTTTTCCCACAAATGAAACCTGAACAAAAAGCGATTGCTTTAACAGAGGAAGAAAAAAACATTCTTCAATTGATTAAAAAAAGTGAATCCTCTTCACTTGTTGAAATAAAAACAGCGAGTGATTTGAGTAATAAAAAATGGGATGTTTCTATTAAGGGATTAACCAAAAAAAAACTGGTCCAAGTTATTAAAAAAGAATTGGGCTTATTTATAGAGATTTTAAAATAAGCCACCATATTAAAACTTACCTCCTGCTGATGTGATCTATTTACTGTATCACTCTCTTTTTCATATGTTGCTTAAAAAAGCTAATTAGAAACTCACGCAATAAAAATGTGCAGGTTCACAGTTAAAAAAATCTATTAAATCTTGATGTTGAAAAGAATCAAACCGTTCATATTCAGAATATATTGAACCGCCGTTCTTCGCTTTAAAATTGAAACCATTCTATGACTTTTTTGTTTAGGTTTTTTTATTGAGGCTTTTGATTTAGTCTCTAATAAATATAATTAAATCGTATGAACTATTTTTTTTAAGGCTTCCACGGTAAAATCTATGTCCTCGTAGGTAAGCGCATCATTTAAAAAACAACTTTCAAAGGCGCTCGGAGGCAAGTAAATTCCTTCTTTTAGCATTCCATGAAAATAATTATTAAAGTGTTGATTATTTCCTGAAATAGCTGTTTCAAGATCAATCACCTCTTTATGTGTAAAATGGAGAGAAATCATTGAGCCTACTCGATTGATTTTATGAGGTATATTTTCATTCTCTAAAACGGCATTTAAGCTTTCATGCAGATGCTTGGTCTTAGCGGCTAATCGATCAAAAACAGTAGTATCTTCTTTTAACGCTGTTAACATGGCAAGTCCAGCAGCCATTGCTAGTGGATTTCCACTTAAAGTCCCTGCTTGATATACAGGCCCTTCTGGTGCCAAATGACACATAATATCATTCTTAGCAGCAAAAGCACCTACGGGTAAACCGCCTCCTAATACTTTTCCAAACGTTACTATATCTGCTTTTATTCCTAAAAACTCTTGAGCTCCTCCTTTTGCAAGACGAAAGCCTGTCATTACCTCATCAAAAATAAGTAGTGTATTGTATTGGTCACAAAGTGAACGTAGGCCCTCCAAAAATCCTTGAGCTGGTGAAATACATCCCATGTTTCCAGCCACAGGCTCAATAATTATTGCTGCTATTTCTTCTGGATATTCAGATAAAATTTTGGCTACATCCTCTAGATTATTGTAGGGTGCTAAAAGAGTGTCTTTTGCCGTGCCTTCTGTAACACCAGGGCTACTGGGACTTCCAAAAGTAATGGCTCCACTACCTGCTTGTATCAAAAAAGCGTCTGAATGCCCATGATAGCACCCTTCAAACTTGATAATTTTTTCACGTTTAGTAACGCCTCTTGCTAAACGAACAGCACTCATACAGGCCTCTGTTCCAGAATTAACAAAGCGGATTTTATCAATATTAGGTACCATATCAATTACGAGTTCGGCAATTTCCGTTTCTAAAGCCGTAGGCATTCCAAAAGAAGTGCCTAAATCTGCTCGATGTTTTACGGCATTAATAACTGGATCATACGCATGTCCTAAAATCATTGGGCCCCAACTAGCGATGTAGTCAATTAATTTATTTCCATCTGCATCATAAAGATAGGCGCCTTTAGCACGCTCAACAAAAATGGGAGAACCACCAACGGCTTTAAACGCACGAACGGGTGAATTAACACCTCCAGGAATAACCGCTTGTGCCGCCTTAAATAGCGAACTACTTCTTTGATATTGCATAGTCTTAAGGATTAGTAATGGTTAAGGTTTGGCCTAAATAAATAGTCTTATCCTTAATTTTATTTGACTTAATGAGTTGATCTATAGTAATATTATACTTTTTTGAAACCGAATATAGCGTATCTCCTTTTTTTACTATATGGAGATCCTTGGATGAGCGCTTCTTTTTTTGTTTTGAAATATTCATCGCTTTTTTATTTATTTTTTCATCAAAACGCGTTAAATCAAATCGATCTATTAAGCTAATTAATTTATTTGGATACTTAGGATCGGTTGCATATCCTGCTTTCTTAAGGCCTTTGGCCCAACCTCTATAGTCATTGGTTTTTAGGTCAAATAAAGAGGCATAGCGACTACGGTTTGTTAGAAAAAGAGAGTGGTCTCTGTAGGAAGTTGCAGGGTCCTTATAGACACGGAAGCATTCGCCTTTTTCATCATCATCATGAAATATTCTTTTGCCATTCCAATTCGTATGACATTTAATTCCAAAGTGATTGTTTCCATCAGATGCCAAACGACCATATCCCATCCCAGATTCCAATAAACCTTGTGCTAAAGTAATACTTGCTGGAATTTTATATTTTTGCATTTCTGCTTTTGCGATAGGGCCAAATTTCTCAATATAGGCTGCTATTTTCTCTTCTGTTGTTAGTGCCCTTGATTTTTTTTGAAGGAATTTTTTTTGTTTAGCAACGGTAATGATTTCTTTTTTAGGTGAGCCAGGAACTTGTTCTCTTTCTACTACTTTTCTTGAAGCACCACAGGAGTATACTAGCACCATCAATCCTATGAAGGTAAGTTTTTGCCATAAAGCAATTGAGGGTTTCCTTTTTTCTGAAGTTGAGCATTCATTCCCTTCACACCTTGAAGTCCTCCTGTATGAATAACCAATATCTTCTTTCCCCATAGCCATTTATCTTGTTTAATTAGTTCAAAAATACCAAAAAGTAGCTTTCCAGTATAAATTGGATCCAACGGAATTTTGTATTGATTATAAAAATCGTTCATAAAAGAGATTAACGACTTATTTATCTTGGCAAATCCCCCAAAAGTATATCCGTTTTCAATAGTCCAATTCTTTTTGTTTGTTAACTTTTCTATTGTTTTCACTATTGATGTGTTTTTTAAAGCATTAAAGCCTACAATATTTTGGCTTTCACTACTTGAATTTATTAGTCCAGCTAGAGTTCCTCCCGTTCCTACACTTGAACAAATAACTTCAAAATCGGCGTCTTCTGGCTGTAATATTTCCTGACACCCTTTTATTGCTAGGGGCTCCGTTCCACCCTCAGGGATAATCCTTAGAGTGGGAATTTGATTGCACATTTGTTCCACAACTTTAGCACGCTCTTTTTGATCATAAATAGCTCTAGAGACACAATGTAATTCCATTCCTTGTGAAGCACAGTATGTCAAAGTTGTGCTTGCAAAAATTTTTTGCTGCCATTCCTCCCCTCTTACAATTCCAATTGTGCGTACTCCTCTTATTTTCCCAGCGGCGGCAGTTGCTGACAAATGATTTGAAAAAGCACCACCAAACGTTAAAAGCGTATATACTTCTTCTGTTTTAATTTTTTGAAAAATGTATTTTAACTTTCTAAACTTGTTTCCAGATACTATTGGATGTATCAAATCTTCTCGCTTTAGAACAATTTTATGCCCATGAAAATTATCAAGCGATTGATTTACACTACTTTTGAAAGAGTCAAAAATTTGCATGCCTAAAAATACATTAAAATGACACTCAGTTCACTCCCTCCAATTGAAGAAGAAGATTTTTATTTAACACCAGATGGGTATAAAGTATTTACTGAACAATACCATTTAAAAAGAGGATCGTGTTGTCAAAGCAATTGCAGGCATTGTCCTTACGGGTATGACCCTAAAAAAACCTTATAATTCGGTATGATCTTTGGCTCATTAATTAGTTTTAAATTTAAACGCATGAGGTATTCTATTTTTGTTTTAACATTTTTCTTTTTTGTTTCCTGTTCTTCTATAAGGGTTTTTTCTGATCATGACTCTAGCGTAGACTTTTCGAAATATAAAACGTTTGCCTATTTTAAAACTGAAATTGATTTAGTTAAAATTTCAGACTTAGACAAGCGCAGAATCCTAAAAGAATTAGATGCTCAAATGAGTTCTAAAGGACTTTCTAAGTCCGAAACTCCTGACCTATTAATTGGCTTTACTACTACTGCTAAGGAACAAATCTACGTAAACAACTCTCAGAATTGGGGATGGGGCTTTAATCCATGGTTTTGGGGTGGCCCAAGTTTTAATAGTGTAAGTACGCGAAGGGAAGGCTCCCTTTATATCAATATTATAGATACAGCAACCAAGCAATTAGTGTGGCAAGGAAAAGGAAGCGGGGGCATACAAGAAAATCTCAAGAATCGGGATGAACGCATTTCCTTATTTATACAAGAAATATTAGTAAACTATCCACCTACAAAAAAATAATTAATTATAGGCAAGTAGCCTCAGCAGCAGCAATTGCATCTTTAATACCTGCTAAATTTTTTCCACCAGCAGTCGCATAAAAAGTCTGTCCACCACCACCACCTTGGATATGTTTTCCTAGGGCTCTGATAATAGCACCTGCATCTTTACCATGTTCTTCAACTAGAGCTTTAGAAACATAGCAGCTCAATAAAGGCTTTCCTGTTTTTTGTGAAGCAAAAACAATAATAGCATTATCCAAGGGAGCCCCTAGTTCAAAAGATAAATCCTTCATTCCTTGTGCATCTAAATCTACTTCACGGGCAAGAAACTGAATATTTTTAATGGTTCTAATCTCTTTTAAGAGGTTCACTTTAAGAGCCTGGGCTTTTAATTTTGATAAAGCCGTTAACTCTTTCTTTAACGCAGTATTTTCTGCGTGTAAGAATTGTATTGCCTTTATCGGATCTTGTGCTTGCTTTAAAAGCAAATTTACATTTTTCAACAATTCTGTTTGGCCTTCAAAATAACTTTTTACTGCATCTCCTGTAATAGCTTCAATTCTACGAATTCCTGAAGCTACTGCTCCTTCTGATATTATTTTAAAATGCCAGATATCAGAAGTGTTGGCAACGTGAGTTCCTCCGCATAATTCAATGGATTGTCCAAAACGAATCGTGCGAACTGTGTCACCATATTTTTCTCCAAATAATGCCCTGGCGCCTTCTTCAATTGCTTTTTCATAAGGGGTATTTCTGACTTCTTCTAGAGAAATACACTCTTGTATTCTTGCATTCACAAATTGTTCAACTGCTTTTATTTCTTCGAGTGTAACTTTTGCAAAATGAGAAAAATCAAAACGGAATACACCTGAGTGAACCATTGAGCCTTTTTGCTCAACATGCATTCCTAAAATTGAGCGTAATGCTTGATGCATTAAGTGCGTTGCAGTGTGATTACCTGAAGAGCGACTGCGTTGTTTAGCATCTACAAAAGCTGCAAAGGTGTCTTCTAGTTTGTCTGGAATATTTTTTGTTTGATGTACTATCAAGCTATTTTCCTTTTTGGTGTCTAGAATATAAAATATATCGCCGTTACTGGCTTGTAAATATCCCTTATCTCCAACTTGCCCGCCCCCTTCAGGATAAAAAGGTGTGAGGTTAAACACTAGTTGATAAAAATCACCCTCTTTAGCGGTAGTCATTTTGCGATACCTTGTAAGTTTCACTTGTGAACTTAAGTGATCATAGCCCACAAATTCCTCAACATTGTCATCAATTAAAATTACCCAGTCGCCTGCTTTTGAATTAGCTGCTTTACGTGATCGTATTTTTTGAACTTTCATTGCTTCATCAAATCCTTTTTCATCAAGACTAAAACCGCGTTCGCTTGCAATTAATGCTGTTAAATCAAATGGAAATCCGAAAGTGTCATATAATTCAAAGGCTTTACTGCCTTCTATATTTTTAGTTTTAGAGTTTATAAGAATCGTTTCTAATAAAACCATTCCTTGTTCTAATGTATTTAAGAAAGAGTTTTCCTCTTCTCTAATAACGTTAAATGCCAGTTGTTGTTCTTTTATTAATTCTGGGAAAGCAGATCCCATTTGATCAGAAAGTGTTTTAACCAACCGGTGAATAAAAGGTTCTTTTTGGCCTAAAAAAGTAAAGCCATATCGAATAGCACGACGTAAAATTCTGCGAATAACATACCCAGGACCATTATTACTTGGCAGCTGACCGTCGGCTATCGCAAAATAAACTGTTCGCAAGTGATCTGCAATTACACGAATGGCTCTGTCGGTATTTTCTAAAGTACCATATTTAGAATTTGTAAGGGTTTCTATTTCTCTAATGAGAGGTGAAAAAACATCGGTATCATAATTTGAGGTTGTGTTTTGAAGAACCATACAGAGTCGTTCAAACCCCATTCCTGTGTCTATATGTTTTTGAGGTAATTTTTCTAAACTTCCATCAGCTTTTCTATTAAATTCAATAAAAACAAGGTTCCAAATTTCAATCACTTGAGGATGGTCTTGGTTCACTAGATCAGCGCCAGGAATTTTTGCTTTTTCTTCTTCTGTACGAATATCAACATGAATTTCTGAACATGGACCACAGGGACCTTGTTCACCCATTTCCCAAAAATTATCATTCTTATTTCCTAATAAAATTCTTTCTTCAGGAAGGATTGCTTTCCAAAAATCATACGCTTCAGTATCACGTGAAACGCCATCTTCTGGTGCCCCTTCAAAAATAGTTACGTATAACTTGTCTTGATCAATTTTATAAACCTCGGTAAGCAATTCCCATGCCCATTCTATGGCTTCTTTTTTAAAGTAATCCCCAAAACTCCAATTTCCAAGCATCTCAAAAAAAGTGTGGTGATAAGTGTCAATTCCAACCTCTTCAAGGTCATTATGCTTTCCCGAAACACGTAAACATTTTTGAGTATCTGTTATTCTTTTTGAAGTAGGCTTTACATTTCCTAAAAAGAATTCCTTAAAAGGATTCATTCCCGCATTAGTAAACATTAGGGTAGGATCATTTTTAATGACCATGGGGGCAGAAGCAACTACTTTATGAGTTTTACTGGCAAAAAAATCTAAAAACTGTTGTCTTACTTCAAAGGACTTCATCATGTCTTGTTATTTTATAAAATAGTGGTTGTCCTAATATTAGGTAACGCTGATAAAATTCAAATAGATCCAAATTTTGTATATTTGTCTAATTATTTTTTAAACATTAATGCAAAAGAAATGAAAATTTACAAAACTTTATGAGTAAAGTTAAATACTATTACGATTCTGAGACTCTTTCATATAGATCCATTACTGTTACCAACAAAAATCGTGTTTCCACTTTTGTGTTATTTATTCTTTCCTCTTTTCTGTTTGGACTCTTTACACTATTGATTTTACTTAATTCTGATTGGTTAAATACCCCTTCAGAAATAGCCCAAAAAAGATCGATTCAAAATTACGAGTTACAATTTAATATATTAAATAAAAAACTATCACAAGTAGAGTTTGTTGTTGCTAATATGGAGGAGCGCGACAATAATCTATACCGTGTATATTTCGAAGCAAGCCCGATTCCGGAAGAACAAAGACGCGCAGGGTTTGGAGGGGTAAACCGCTATAAAGATCTAGAAGGGTATGATAATTCAGATTTAATTATAAATACGTCAAAACGCATTGATATTCTTACAAAACAAACTGTGGTGCAATCAAGGTCTCTTGATGAGATTGAGCAATTAGCTGAAAATAAAGCTGCTTTAATCGATGCAATTCCTTCTATTCAGCCCGTTAAAAATCAAGATCTTACAAGAATGGCCTCTGGATATGGATATAGAACTGATCCTTTTACCAAAAAACGTCGTTTTCACTGGGGAATGGATTTTACCGCCAAAAAAGGAATTCCGATTTATGCAACAGGGAATGGTATTATAAAAAGGGCCGACAACCGTTCTTCTGGTTATGGAAAACACATTCGTATCGACCATGGTTTTGGCTATGTAAGTTTATATGCCCATTTAAATAAGTATAACGCCCGTAGAGGTCAAGCCGTTAAACGTGGAGATATTATTGGGTATGTTGGAAGCACTGGACGTTCTGTTGGTCCTCATCTTCATTATGAAATCTTCAAAGACAACAAACGTATTAATCCGTTGAATTTCTATTATGGAAATCTTTCTCAGAAAGAATTTAATGGCCTGTTAATTCAAGCTAAGCAAGAAAACCAATCCATGGACTAATATGCATGTAAACCTTCCGGAAAAACGGTATTATTCTATTGGCGAGGTAGCAAAAGCATTTGGTGTTAAACCATCACTCCTAAGATTTTGGGAAAAAGAATTTGAAGAAATTCAACCCATGAAAAAACAAAGTGGTACCCGCAAATACACGCCAGAAAATATTTTAACCCTTCAGTACATTTATCATTTGGTAAAGGAAAAAGGGATGACCCTAGAAGGGGTAAAAAAACAATTGCGTTTGAAAGTAAAGGACGATCCAAAAAAAGAACTGCTTTCTAAACTTGAAGCGATTAAAGCATCCTTAGGTCAGCTTCTAAAAAAACTTTAAAGTTACTTTTTTCTGAAAAATATTTGAATAGGAATTCCTTTGAAATTATATTCTTCACGGAGTTTATTTTCCAAAAATCTACGGTAAGGATCCTTCAAATACTGTGGTAAATTACAAAAGAATGCAAACTGTGGATGGTTTGTTGGTAGCTGTGTACAAAACTTGATTTTTACATATTTACCCTTATAAGCAGGGGGTGGTGTTTTCTCAATAATGGGAAGCATCACATTGTTAAATGCTTTAGTTGGAATTCTGTTTGAACGGTTTTTATATACCTCTACGGCTGTTTCTACCGCTTTAAAAATTCGTTGCTTACTGAGTGAAGAAATAAAAACAATTGGCACGTCAACAAAGGGGGAAATCTCACTACGAATAGATTTTTCATACGCTTTTACTGCATTGGTGTCTTTTTCAACCAAATCCCATTTATTCACTAAAATAACAATTCCTTTATTGTTTCGATGTGCAAGCCAAAAAATATTTTGAACTTGTCCGTCAAAACCACGAGTACCATCAACCACTAGAAGGCAAACATCAGAATATTCTATAGCACGAACAGAACGCATTACTGAATAAAATTCTATGTCTTCTTTTACTTTAGCTTTTCTTCTAATTCCTGCGGTGTCAACTAAATTAAAGTCAAAACCAAATCGGTTGTACTGTGTGTCAATACTATCCCTTGTGGTTCCTGCAATATCAGTCACTATATAACGGTCTTCACCGATTAAGGCGTTTATAAAAGAAGATTTTCCGGCATTAGGACGTCCTACAACAGCAAAACGTGGTAAAGGATCATCTTCTCTAGCCTCTTCTTTTGGAAGACTTTCTACCAGGTCATCCAATAATTCTCCACTACCACTTCCATTAATACTAGAAATGGAATAAAAATTCTCAAAGCCTAGAGAATAAAATTCCATTGTTCCTTCAACACGCATGGCATTATCAACTTTATTAATCGCTAAAAAAACAGGTTTTTGTGAGCGACGTAAAAGATCAACAATAATTTCATCCATACCCGTTACTCCGTCGGTAACATCAACCATAAAAATAATCGCATCGGCTTCTTCAATTGCAAGGTTAACTTGCTTATCGATTTCTTTCTGAAAAACATCATCACTACCCTCTACATACCCTCCAGTGTCAATGAGGGTAAAGTTTTGGCCATTCCAATCGGATTTTCCATAATGGCGATCACGGGTAACCCCGCTAATTGCATCTACAATAGCCTCACGTTTTTGAATCATTCGATTAAAAAATGTTGATTTCCCTACGTTGGGCCTGCCTACTATAGCAACAATACTACTCATGACTTGAATTTGAGTGCAAAAGTAAACTATTTAAATGGATGGGGTTTGGAAGTTTAAAATGAATCTAATATTGTGTTGCACATTACCTCTTTAATTTGTAAATTTGACCTTCATATCGCGAGGTAGAGCAGTGGTAGCTCGTCGGGCTCATAACCCGAAGGTCGCAGGTTCGAGTCCTGCCCTCGCTACTTTAAACCCTCCACACGGAGGGTTTTTTTATAGATTAGTCGTTCAAATTTATTTTCTTGGAAGAAAAAAAACATAAGTCGGGTTTCGTTTCCATTGTAGGTAATCCTAATGTAGGTAAATCTACTTTGATGAATGCCTTAGTGGGCAAAGAGCTATCCATTATTACTGCCAAAGCACAAACTACACGCCACAGGATATTAGGAATTATTAATGGAGAAGATTTTCAAATGGTTCTTTCGGACACACCAGGGGTAATCAAACCTGCTTATGAAATGCAAACTTCAATGATGAATTTTGTAAAGGAAGCACTTGTAGATGCGGATGTGTTGATTTATTTAGTTTCTCCAGAAGAATCAGAACTTAAAGATGAAGTATTATTTGAGAAAATAAAAAAGACTAAAAGTCCATTACTTCTTTTGATTAATAAAATAGATTTAATCAACCAAGAAGAACTAGAGCGATCTGTTGAGCATTGGCAAGATGTTTTTCCTAAAGCTTCCGTCTATCCTATTTCTGCGCTTAGAGGCTTTTTTATTCCTGAGCTTTTAAGTATTTTAATTAAACTTCTACCCCCCTCGCCTGCCTATTTTCCAAAAGATCAACTGACCGATAAACCAGAGCGTTTTTTTGTTAATGAAGCCATCCGAGAAAAAATATTAAAGCATTATTCTAAAGAAATTCCCTACGCTGTTGAAGTTGTAACTGAGGAGTTTTTTGAAGATGATAACATCATTAGAATTCGTTCTATTATAATGGTGGAACGTGAAACACAAAAAGGAATTGTTATTGGGCATAAAGGAAGTGCATTGAAAAGAGTTGGCATTGGAGCTCGAAAATCTTTAGAAACTTTTTTTGGCAAACAAATCCACTTAGAACTCTATGTCAAAGTTTCCAAAAACTGGCGCTCAAATGCGCAACAGTTAAAACGATTTGGATATAATAACTAAGGTTTCATCAAATACTTACATTTTATTTATCTTTACAGAGTAATCAATAATCCAATTGATGAAAAAGTTATTTTTCCTCGCCTTAGGGATCCTTGTATTTTATTCTTGCGATAAAAAGGAATCTCCTCCCAATATTGTTTTTATAATGTCTGATGATCATGCCTATCAAGCTATTGGTGCTTACGGTCATGAATTGAATGAAACCCCCAATATTGATAGGATTGCCAATGAAGGAGCACGATTCGACAAAGGCTTTGTAACCAACTCCATATGTGCGCCCAGCCGGGCGGTAATGTTAACCGGAAAACACAGTTTTGTTAATGGAAAAGTAGATAATATTCAGGATTATAATTGGGACCAAGATAACTTTGCCAAACAACTTCAAACCATTGGATATCAAACCGCAATGGTGGGTAAAATTCATTTACGAGGACTGCCACAGGGGTTTGACTATTCTGCCGTGCTTCCTGGACAAGGACATTATTATAATCCTGATTTTATAATTGATGGAATTAAAAAAAAAATTGAAGGTTATGTAACTACCATTACTACTAATCTAAGCTTGGATTGGCTTAAAAATAAACGCGATCCCAACAAACCCTTTCTTTTATTGTATCACCAAAAAGCCCCACACCGAAATTGGAAACCTGAAGAGAAGTACCTAAACTTATTTAATGACAAAACATTTGATACTCCAGCAAACTTTTTTGATGATTATACCAATAGAGGAACCGCAGCTAAAACTCAAGAAATGCTTATTGCAGCCTCGGAAGAACAAATTGCTATGGCTCATGGAAATGGAGGACATGGACGTTGGGGTCATGATTTTAAAATGCGGACCGATCCTTACGGAAATAATACCGGTTTTGAAAATGAATTAAAACGATTTAATCCAAAACAAAAATCAGCTTGGCTCTCAGCTTATACTCCAAAAAATGATGCTATGAAAGCAAAAAATCTTGAAGGAAAAGAGCTCGCACTTTGGAAGTTTAATCGTTATTTAAAAGATTATTTAAGAACAATTCAATCTGTAGATGATGGCGTCGGAGAAATTTTAGACTATTTAGATCAAGAAGGATTAACAGAAAATACCATTGTAGTTTACACCTCCGATCAAGGTTTCTATCTAGGTGAACATGGTTGGTTTGATAAACGTTTTATGTACGAAGAATCACTTCGAACACCAATATTAATGCGTTTTCCAAAAGAAATTCCTGCAGGATCAAAAATTGATGCACTAATTCAAAACTTAGATTTTGCCCCTACATTCCTGGATTATGCAAATGCTCCCATTCCAGAAGATATACAGGGCGAATCATTTCGTGATATTGTAAGTCAAGAAGTCTCTGAATGGAGAGATGCTATCTATTATACATATTACGAATATCCTTCTGTTCATATGGTAAAAAGACATTATGGGGTTAGAACCGAGCGCTATAAACTCATTCATTTTTATTACGATATTGACGAATGGGAACTTTATGATCTTCAAAAAGATCCCTCCGAAATGAATAATCTTTATGGACAAGAAGAATATGCAGAAGTGAAAAAAAATATGCATATTCGTCTAATAGAATTAAGAACAAAATATGGAGACTCTGACTCCCTTGACCAAATGCATATAGAAAGCTTTTTGTCAAAAAGAAAATAGAGATGAGACTAATTTATTTATTATCAAAAACCTAGACCTTCACGGAATTCGTCATAAAGAAGCCCTAGAAGCCGTTCATGAATTCTTGAGAAACGAAAAAGAGAAAGGACCTTTTTCAGTTACTATCATAACAGGGAATTCAACAATTCTTCAAAATCGAATATTTAAAGAAGTTCTTGAGCCATCACCCTTTACTTTCTTTATACCAGGATGGAATTTAGGTCAAATTATTGTAGAGTATATGGAGCTATAACCATT
>TARA_B110000285_G_C15143053_1_pt1 | contig 20675 bp, 20 predicted proteins | sample TARA_B110000285 | Tara Oceans TARA_B110000285 (sample SAMEA4397756) | marine metagenome | biome: Polar Biome; feature: [SRF] surface water layer (ENVO:00010504); material: water (ENVO:00002006), including particulate matter (ENVO:01000060) such as... | depth 5 m
TTTTTATCTAAAGTACTCTACTTAATGTAATATTCAAAAAAGGATGGCGTTCATATTCTTGCTCGGATATATTTTTAGATATAGAATTAAAAAGGAGTTTAAGGCTCCATGGGTTTTGATGAATGATAAATCCTCCCTGGAGAGTATTTGTAAAACGTTTCATTTTAAAATCAAAAGGACTGTTGTCCTCAAAAAGACTTCCTGTTAAAGAATAATCGTGATATTTATATTCAAAAATAGAGCCTAAAAAAAGCGAAATCCCATTACCTCTAGTTTCTAGTCTATTTCCAAAAAAAGGAAGTCCTTGAAGATTTCCTAGTTGCAAACCAATCCTTGTTTTTACACCTGTTCTAAAAGTTCCTAATTGAAAATGGGATTGTTGGACAAATTTTATTCTTTCTCTTAGGCTAGTACCTGATGAAAATGAAGTTTGTGCATTAAAGTGAAAAGCCTGTGGAATAGAAAAAGACCATGAAAGCTCTTCTAGATTTAGAATCGCTACATGATATGTGTTTTGCATCTTTTTTGCCAAAGAAGCTTCTGCTCCGGAAATTCCAAAAGTAACCCCCCAACCAAAACCAAAATCTGGATTTTTATATCGCTCCTCCATAAACCTTAAAAACAACCAGCCATTATATGGGTAATCCATATATATTTTTTCGGTTGTTTTATGTAAAGAAGGTGTATTTATTTCCTGGCCTAAAGTCCAATGTTTAGACAATGATTTTTTTTGATTAGTAGAGTCTGAATTAACTTTTCGAAGAAAACCATATTCTAAGAATATACCACTGCTATAATATCTGTCACTTCCAAAATACAAGTCATTATCTATATTGACACCAATATAACTTTGTGCAGTAATAGTTCCGTAAAGACATCCAAACAAAAAGACAGAAAAAAAATTTTTAAACAATGTATTTAAAAGGAGTTTTATTCCTTGTTTTTTAGAATTAATAACGGAACAGTACAGTAAAAGTCTTTCTTTAAAACAAGATCCGTTTCCCAAAGTTTTTCAAAAAAGCCACGTTCTCTTTTAAAAACAATTAACATGTCAGGTTGATTTGCCTGAAAATGTTCTAATACTCCTTGATAAACGGTTGCATTTTCGGAAAAAAGCATTTGCTCTGATCTTTGCATTAATTCATCATCAAGTTGGTGGTTTTGATTGGCAAAACCAGGAACTTTAACCAATAATAATTTTAGGGTGGCCTTAAAAGAATCTTGAAAATGTATAAGTGCATTTAAAGTACTTAAGGCTTTTACTTCCCCGGTTTTAAAGGCTAAAAGCATTTTTTTTGAGGGTGTAAAAGTTTTGTTTAGAGGTGCGATCAATATAGGCACCTGCGTTCTTTTAATCATGCTCCCTGCAATTTTTCCAAGAAAAACAGATTCATTAATTTCATTATTTAGAGGCCCAGTAACTATTAAATCTAAACCCAGCTCTTGATCCAATTTTTTAATCGTTCCTACTAAATCTCGCTCACTACTCACAATCTTAATCTGGTCTTTTTTTGTAGCTATCCTCGCTACCATTTTTTTAATTCTTTCCTCGTTTTCTTTCTCTAAGCGAGCATTTAAGTTAGATAAAGTTGCTAAAGACGTGTGTGCGGGATACGCATCGATAACAAAAATATTACTATTAAAGTTTGTTGCTAAATCAATGGCATAGGACAAAGTAGCGTCAGCATACTTAGAAACTCCAATGGGTACAAGAATGTTTTGCATTTCAAAATTTTAACAAAAGTACTAAGTCTCAAATTACAATGTTTAATTTAACCCGAAAAAAAGGATGGGTATAGCATAAAAAACTCTAAAGCAGTAAAATAAATCATTTAGAAACTAGATAAGTAAAGCGTTTTTTTGGGATAAAGAAGTCCGTTCCTAAGCGCTTTTTAAAAAAATAAAGTGTATTTAGCATTCACTAGTATAAAAAGTTTTAAAACCCTTATGAATTATGTACTTTTACTAGACTATGGAAGCATTTGTAAAGCAATATCGAGAAGGCGCACATGGCGTGTTAGAGTTTGGGAATCCTGCTGGAAATTCACTCACCTCGTCTTTGTTAAGGGATTTTAAAACTAATTTAATTGCCTTAGAGAAAGATCCTAAAGTTCGGGTAATAATTCTTCAAAGTTATGGAGCAAGTGCTTTTTGTGGCGGAGCATCACTCTCTGAAATGAAAACATTAAAAAACTTAGAAGAAGCTACTGAATTTTTTATGGGAATCGCAAATTTGATTAATACAATTCGAACCATAAGTAAATTTGTTTTAGCGCGTGTGCAAGGAAAAGTAGTGGGAGGTGGTGTAGGTTTAGTGGCAGCATGTGATTATGTGCTAGCAAGTAAACATGCACAAATAAAACTTTCTGAATTATCTATTGGTATCGGTCCATATGTAATAGAACCTGTTATTTCTAGAAAAATAGGAACAACTGCTTTTACGCAACTTTCATTAGACTCACATGCATGGAAAAGTGCAGAATGGGCATATGAAAAAGGATTATATACTTCCCTTTATGACAATAGTGAAGCTTTAGACAAGGCATTACAGTTTCAGGCAAAACGTTTGGCTAGTTATCCTGAAAAAGCATTAAAAACATTAAATAAACTTCACTGGAAGGACACCAAAAATTGGGGAAAACTCCTGGCTAAAAATGCTAAAATTACAGGTTTATTGGCCCTTGAAAAAACAACACAAAATATTCTTAAGTCATTGTAAATAAAATAAGTAATATGATTCGTGTCTCTAAAGAGTTTAAGTTTGAAACTGGTCATGCTCTCTATGGCTATGATGGTCTTTGTAAAAATGTGCATGGCCATAGCTATAAGCTTACCGTTACCCTAAAGGGCACCCCAATTTCGGAAAATTCAAATGTTAAATATGGAATGGTCATGGACTTTAGTGATTTAAAAAAGATTGTGAATGATTGTATTATAACTCCTTTTGACCATGCAACTGTTCTAAACGTAAATTCTCCTCATAAAGAACTAGCTGATGTAATGGAATCTAGGGGACATAAAATTGTTCGGGTAGATTATCAACCAACTAGCGAAATGATGATCATCGATTTCTCAAAAAAAATCACTGTTGCTTTGCCAAATAATGTGAGTCTGCACCATCTTATTTTAAGGGAAACGGAAACCTCTTATGCAGAGTGGTATAATACCGATCAATAAACCTGCTTAAAATCCTAAAGCGTCTAAATCTGCTTTTAACTTTAGCTTTTCCTGTTTCTTGGTGTCAATAATATCATTGCAGTCAACGGGGATACTGAGATTTTCAGGAACCTTAAAGTCCTGTAAAGAAACCCCTAGGTCAGGGTTTTCATACAAGGCTTTCATATAGCTTCCCCAAATAGGAAGTGCCATTGTTGCCCCTTGTCCAAAGCCTATTTCCTCAAAATGTATTGCACGATCATCTCCGCCAACCCATACACCTGTTGCTAAATTAGGAACCATTCCCATGAACCATCCATCACTTTGGTTTTGTGTGGTTCCTGTTTTTCCGGCAATAGGATTTTCAAAAACATAGGGATAGCCGGTAACTACTTTTTCGTAAATATAATTTGTTTTTTCAAGTCCAGCATGGCGAAGGCGTGCTCCTGATCCAGACTTAGTAACTCCTTGCATTAAATTAACAGTTACATAAGCAACCTCTTCGCTTAATACATCACGCGTTTCAGGAACCACCTCATATAGAGCGCGTCCGTTTTTATCTTCAATCCGTGTAATCATTACCGGTTTTACATAAATTCCTCGGTTTGCAAAGGTGCTATATGCACCCACCATTTCAAAAAGACTAATCTCTGGGGTTCCCAAAGCTATGGAAGGTACTTCTGGAAGATAAGAAGTAATTCCCATTTTACGTGCTAAGTTAATTACGGGTCTAGGCCCCACAAGATCCATCAATCGAGCACTTACGGTATTAACTGAATTAGCCAAGGCATTTTTTAATGTGCGCATGCGTCCGTATTTATCTCCAGAGTTTTTAGGACACCAAGCGTCTATATTTCCATGCTTCATTGGGTCAATACAATAAAGTGCATCAGGCAAAGAATCGCATGGTGAAAGCTTTAATTGATCAATCGCTGTAGCATATAAAAAAGGTTTAAATGTTGAGCCTATTTGGCGTCGCCCTTGCTTTACTTGGTCGTATTGAAAATGTTTAAAATTAAACCCTCCTACCCATGCTTTTACATGACCTGACTCTGGTTCCATAGACATCATTGCGGCTTTAAGAAAGTATTTGTAATAAAGTATTGAGTCCATTGGTGTCATAATGGTATCGCGCTCTCCTTTCCAACTAAAAACACGCATGGGTACTTTTACATAAAAAGATTTTTTTATTTCTTCTTCTGGAATATCGGCTAGCCTCATTTTACGCCAGCGCTCAGAGCGATAGGCCGTTCGGAGCATGAGCGTGTCTATTTCACCGCTTCGAAGGTCTAAAAAGGGTGCTGTTGGATTTCTTGTTTTATTATTTTGAAGAAAAAATTCTCTTTGTAAATTCTTCATGTGTAATGAAACCGCTTCCTCTCCCACCCGTTGCATTCGAGAATCTATAGTTGTAAAAATTCGAAGCCCATCTCCATATAAATTATGCTTACTCTCGTCTGGCTTTGGGTTTTCGCGAATCCATCCGTCCATAAATTCTTTTAAATATGCTCTGAAATAGGTAGCCAAACCTTCTTTATGAGATTGCGGAGTATAGGTAATCACTAGTGGAAGTTCAGAAAGAGAATCGCTCACCTCTGAAGTAATTATTTTATTACGAACCATTTGCTGAAAAACTATGTTTCTTCTTTCACGAACTCGTTCAGATCTCCTTATGGGATTGTATAAAGATGAGTTTTTAAGCATTCCCACCAAAGTGGCGGATTCTTCTATGCTAAGCGTTTGTGGTGTTTTGTCGAAAAATATTTTTGCTGCAGATTGAACCCCATCCGCTTGGTACCCAAAGTCATATTTGTTTAAGTACATCGCAAGGATTTCTTTTTTAGTGAACCGTTGTTCCAATTGCACGGCAATTATCCATTCTTGAGCTTTTTGAAGCACTGTTTTGAATTTATTTTTCGAACGTACCCCAACAAAAATTTGTCGGGCAAGTTGCTGGGTAATGGTACTTGCACCACCTCGTTTACCTAAATAAGCAAAGGCCCTAAGGGTTCCTTTCCAGTCAATTCCAGAATGTTCATAAAACCGTTCATCTTCAGTGGAAATAAGAGCTTCTACCATGTTTGTAGGCAGCTGTTCAAAACTAATTGGCGTTCGGTTATCGTTTAAATAATACTTGCCTAAAATTTCTCCATCTGACGAAATGATTTGAGAAGCTAAATTAGTTCTTGGGTTTTCTAGCTGTTGTAAATCTGGCATGCGACCGAATAGCCCTAAAGCAGCTCCCCCAAAAAGAATGAATATGCCAATAACACCCATCAAAAATAATCCCCAAACAAATAGGATTGGATTTTTATAAGCTTCTTTTTTTACGCGCTTTTTCTTTGTACTCATGTTTGTTATTATTGATCTTCAATTGAAATTCCAACCGAAACTATTCCTTTTAACTCAAACACACCCTTTGCGGCTCCGTTCGCACGCATAGCTTGTGAAACTTCTATTTGCACAGGAGCTTCAGTAGGTATTTTAATTCCTTTTTTCCACCACAACTTACTTTCTTTTAATTCTGTAAATCCTTTTCCCAACCATGAACCGTCAGGAGCCGCCATAGCATATTCCAAAGTGTCTTGAGCTACTTGCTTTCCCCCCACTTTTAAGGTTGCAATCAAAAAGATGTTTGAAAATTTATATTCTGCGTTATTACGTAAACGAATAAATATGTTTTGTGAAGTCCCCTTGAGAGCTGAAGGCGGAATTATGAAAACGACTGGCCGTTGAGACAGTCCTTTTTTTGCAACAGATTCATGAAGGGTAAATCCTTCTTGAGTTGTGCAAGAAAGCATGTTTATTAAAACAAAAACGAGTCCTATGTTAGCTGTTTTTTTTAGATCCATTTTGAAATTTTCTATTATTATTTTGTTTCTTCCGGTCTCTTTTTTTAGATTGATCAAAGCGATTAATGCTGTCTTCTCCTGCGCCACTATTAAAAACCTTATCATCCTGAATAGCCTCATCTAGTGTGTAATCTTCCAGGCTTGAAACAGGTTCGTTAGCTCTATTTTTTTGAATGATTGTGTTTGTTGCTTCAGCTGTTAATTTATGCCACATAATTCTGTCATTTTTGTATGAATACCAGAGCACTCCTTTGAAAATATCCATCTTTTGAAAAATCCCTACCCCTTTTTCCGTTTGGAGTTTCACCTCTGGCTTAGGAAATTCTTTGAGGGCAGAACGGTAAGCGTCTAACTCATAGTTTAAGCAACACTTTAGCCGCCCACATTGACCTGATAATTTTTGAGGATTCAAAGAAAGTTGCTGATAACGAGCTGCCCCTGAAGAAACCGATCGGAAGTCCGTTAACCAAGTAGAACAACATAATTCGCGTCCACAAGAGCCTATACCTCCAATTCGAGCTGCCTCTTGACGTAACCCGATTTGTCGCATTTCAATACGAATTGAAAAAGCTTGTGCCATATCTTTGATAAGCTGTCTGAAATCCACACGCTGGTCTGCTGTATAATAAAAAGTAGCTTTTTTTCCATCACCTTGAAATTCAACATCAGAAATTTTCATGTTTAATTTTAAGGAAATTGCCAATTCTCGCGCACCCTTTTGAACTTCTGGCTCCTTGTTTCGTGCCGCCCGCCATTTGTCAATTTCTTCTTGTTTGGCAAGGCGTAAAATTTGGCCAATATCATTACTATCGGCAGCCGTTTTTTTGCGCTTCATTTGCATGGCAACCAAGGGCCCAGATATTGTGACCATTCCAAGGTCGTATCCGTGATCTAATTTGGTGATTACCAAACTCCCCACGCGGGCTTGAAGTCCTTCTGGAAATCTAAAAAATTCTTTTCTGCTGTTTTTAAATCGAACCTCCACAAAAGGGCAGGTAGCTTCACCAGAAGGGGCTTCCATGTTTTCAAGCCAATCAAAAACGGTAAGCTTATTGCAGCTGTCACTTCCACACGTACCATTACTCTTACAGCCCCTTGGGGTGCCATTGGTACCGGTAGAACAACTCAAACAGCTCATGTTTTTATTTGTTTTAAAGATACAGGGAATTCAAACAATCAACACTTAATTAATTCTTAAATTACTGTTTAAATTTGAGGGCTTCTGAACGCCCTTTTTTGAAAATCTTATTGCTATTATGAAGTCCTTTACGCAGTTTACTTTGCTCTTCAAGCGGAAGTGTCGCAGTTTCTTGACAGCTTATAGAACAGCATTCATTCATTTTTTCCTGACAAGCATGGCATTGAATAAAGAGCAAATGACAGGCTTCATTAATACAGTTTACGTGCGTATCACAAGGAACTCCACATTGATGACATTGGGCAATCACATCTTCCGAAATGCGTTCGCTTCGACGTTCATCAAAAACAAAGTTTTTGCCAATAAACTTATTATCTAAAGCCTGGGCTTTGACTTGTCGTGCATATTCTATAATGCCCCCCTCCAGTTGATATACCTCTTTAAACCCTTTATGCTTAAAATAAGCCGAAGCTTTTTCGCAACGAATTCCCCCTGTACAGTACATAACCAGTTTTCTGTCTTCTTTATGAACCGCCAATTTTTCTTCTATCATAGGTAGCGAATCACGGAAGGTGTCTACGTCTGGGGTAATAGCCTTATAAAAATGACCTATTTCGCTTTCGTAATGGTTGCGCATGTCTACACAAAGGGTGTTTTCGTCATCCAGCAATTCATTGAATTCTAGAGCATTAACATGTATTCCCTTTTGAGTAACATCAAATTTTTCGTCTTTTAAACCATCCGCTACAATTTTATTCCGGACTTTAACCGTAAGCTTTAAGAAGGATTTATTGTCCTGTTCGATTGCAATGTTCAAACGGACCCCTTCTAAAAAAGTAATAGCGTCCAGCGTAGCTTTAAAAGTATCAAATTGTTTTGCGGGAACAGAAAGCTGTGCATTAATCCCTTCATTAGCAACATAAATTCTCCCTAAGACTTCCAAGGGGTTCCAGTTTAGAAATAAGTAATCTCTAAATAATTGTGGGTTGCCCAAATGGGCATATTGATAAAAAGAGAGCGTTAGCCGTTCTTGACCAGCTTCTTCTATGAATTGCGCCCGCTCTTTGGCGCTTAGAGTATTGTACAGTTGCATGCTATACGCTAGGGTTAAAAGATGGGTAAAGGTAGAAAAATTGAGGTTAAAACATTACCCAAACAAATCTCTTCTGGAAAATTTCCTCAGAATCCAACAACTAAAAGTGGTTTATTACTCTAAATGAGTTTCTTTCTTACCAATCAGGAGGAGGTTTTTTTGGCGTCCATTTACATATCTAAATCCATTTACACCAAAATAACCCGACTCTTCCAACATAATACGGACTTCTCTTTGCCATTCAGGAATAAAGACCTTGGCATTAAGTTCAATGGCATAAGCCGTCTCTTCTTGCAGAGGATGCTCACCTGAGCCAGGAACCCCCTCCTGTGCATCCCACATGCCAATAGTTGTTCCTGCAGAATGGCCGTAAAACCCCAAAGGATGAGTATAAATTTGAGGGGTTAATCCATCGGCCTTACTGTCAGAGATTGATTTTTTTAAAATTTCATTTCCTGTTTTTCCTGCTACGTAATTTTGAGTAAGATGATCTTGTACGGCATTTCCTTGCGCTAGGGCTTCCTCTAAAAAAATGGGGGCTTTTGTTTCTTCTGGATTTAAAACATAGGCTAATTCTTGACAGTCTGTATTTAATGTTAAGTAGCTAATTCCAAAATCACAATGCAAAAGATCACCCGGATAAATAATATCGTATTTAGACTTTCCATCGAAAGCATATAAATCGCTTTTCCCTGAGCGTTGCACGTCTACCGTGGGGTGAAACCAAGTCGTCAACCCCAGCTCTAGGACCTTTTCCCTCAACCACCAAACCACTTCTTCTGTAGTGGTAGCGCCGGGTGTAATAACCGCAGAAGAAAAAGCTTCTGCGATAATGTTGTGGGTAATCTCCACTAGTTGACTAAAAAGTGTCATCTCCAACGCTGTTCGGGTTTCAATCCATCTTACCGCTAATTTTTCTGCAGAAACTATCCGTTTGTGATAAGACTTTGGAAGGGCATTCATCATGCCTTCATAGTCGGTTTTTGCCAGGCCATCTGCCAGACCATACGCCTCTGAAGTATTGATTCCTATAAGTTTTGGGTCTTTACTTTGAATATAATTAGAGAGCGCTTTCCACTGGTCAGGTTGTTTTTCTTTGTCCCAAATGGACCGTATATTGTTTCCAAAATTATAGCGGGTAATGGCTACGGCATCTAATCCTTTTTTAGTTTTCGAAAAGACTAAAATGGTTCTTCTTCTGGCATTAAGCCATGTGGGAGGTAATAGGGTTTTTACGACAGGATCTTCATTGTATTCCCGGGTAATTAATACCCATAGGTCTATTTTTTGTTCCTCCATTAATTGTGGAAGAAGGTTTTCAATTCGGTCTTTCTGAATTTCATCTATAAGAGATGCGCGATCTCTTAGTGATAAAATATTTTGACAGAAAACAAATTGACTAAGAAATATGAAGAGTAAAAAATAGTGTTTCATAACGGAAAGGTCTTTAAGGTTTAAACCTACGAAAAATTGTTAATAATGCGGACATCTCCAACTTGGAAGGCAATCGAAGAAAATGTACTTTAGCCAAAAAGCGAGTTATGTCAGATCAAAAAAGTGCCAAACAAAAGGCCCTACAACTTACCTTAGACAAATTAGACAAAACCTATGGAAAAGGGGCGGTAATGAAAATGAGTGATCAAGCCATTGTAGAGGTTGAATCTATTTCCTCAGGATCTATTGGATTAGATATTGCGTTGGGCGTTGGCGGGTATCCCCGTGGACGTGTTGTTGAAATCTATGGCCCTGAGTCTTCCGGTAAAACAACACTCACCCTACATGCTATTGCAGAATGTCAAAAAGCAGGTGGTATTGCTGCTTTTATTGACGCCGAACATGCATTTGATCGTTTTTATGCTCAAAATTTAGGAGTAGATGTAGGTGAACTTATTATCTCACAACCTGACCATGGAGAACAGGCATTAGAAATTGCTGACAATCTTATCCGTTCGGGTGCCATTGACATTGTTGTCATTGACTCAGTTGCTGCCTTAACTCCAAAAAGTGAAATTGAAGGAGAAATGGGAGACTCTAAAATGGGGCTTCATGCCCGTTTAATGTCTCAAGCGTTACGAAAACTAACTGCTTCAATTAGTAAAACAAATTGTACCGTATTTTTCATTAACCAGTTGCGAGAAAAAATTGGCGTGATGTTTGGAAATCCAGAGACAACTACAGGTGGAAATGCTTTGAAGTTTTATGCCTCGGTACGTATAGATATTCGTAGATCAACTCAAATTAAAAATGCTGAGTCTGAAGTGTTGGGAAATAAAACCCGTGTTAAAGTTGTTAAAAATAAAGTTGCGCCTCCTTTTCGTACCACTGAATTTGACATTATTTATGGGGAAGGAATTTCTAAAATTGGTGAGATAATAGATTTAGGTGTGAACTACGAAATAATCAAAAAGAGTGGTTCTTGGTTTAGTTATGGAGATACCAAAATTGGTCAAGGGCGTGATGCAGTTAAGACTTTATTGATTGACAATCCTGAATTAATGGATGAGTTAGAGCAAAAAATAATGAATACTTTAAAAGCGGTTGACGCTTAATTGAAATACTTTTTTCTTCCAGAGTTCAATCGCCTTTTTTGTGTGGTCTTTCGGGTCCTCTAGCAATTCTTTTTCTATGGCTTGATAAGCTTGTTCTTGTAGGGCGGGAATTTCAGATTCCAAGAAGTTTTTAGTGGAAATAGCGGGAAGTGCTTTAGCACGTAAATCTCCTGGAAATCCATAAGAAGTATGCCAAGGGAATTTTCGTTTACAGTCTAAAAAAACAAACGGTAAAATAGGTAATTTATGCTCTATTGCAAGCTTAAAAGCTCCTTTTTTAAATGGGTTTAAAACAACACTTTCATCCACATATTCCTTTTCTGGGAAAATACAAATGCTATATCCCTTGCCAATCACTTTTTGAGCACGACCATATACTTCAAAACGGCTTTTAGGACTGCTTCGGTCCACCATTATAGCAGCACGTTTATATAAATATCCAAAAATTGGAATTTTAACCAATTCTTTTTTTCCTACAAAAACAAAAGGTGTTTTTCTTAACCTTAGAATGACCATAGCGTCAATTAAACTGGTGTGGTTTGCAATGAGCATAAAACTTTTCCCTTCTTCGGGGAAAGTATTTGTTTTTTTAATCCAAAATCCCATGCCAAATAAAACAAAGGGGGCCCATATGTTACGCGCTATCCAAAATAAATAGCGATAGCCATTGGGGATTGCCATAAAAAAAGCTAACGGGAAAAACAAAAAAATAACAGGAATGGCTGTAAGAACATAAAACCAAATTCTCCATAAAACTAACAGTAACTTCTTCACATTCCAAAGATACTTTTTTCAAAATATCTTTTTTATTTATGATTTTAAATCAAGCCTCTCAGATCTTCCAATAGTATTGCTAAAAAATGCATTTTGTTTTGATCGCGCCAATTGTTTTAACTCCTCAACGTTTAATCATTAAAAATTTATATTGCATTGTTGCGATGCTCTTTGAGGAAACGTACCTTTGAGGAAATAGTTTAAAAATGGCACGTATTTTAACTGGAGTACAGTCAACTGGAACGCCCCACTTAGGAAATTTATTAGGTGCGGTGCTCCCCGCCATTGAAATGGCTAAAGCCAGTAAGGATGATTCCTTTTTGTTTATTGCAGACCTCCATTCGCTTACGCAAATTAAAAATAGGGAAACCCTGCGTGAAAACACTTTTGCAACTGCAGCCACTTGGATGGCCTGTGGCTTAGATATTGAAAACACACACTTTTACCGACAAAGTGATGTAAGTCAAGTGACCGAATTGGCCTGGTATTTAAGCTGTTTTTTTCCCTATCAACGCTTAACACTGGCGCATTCTTTTAAGGATAAATCTGAACAGCTTGCCGACATTAATACTGGGCTGTTTTCTTATCCTATGCTTATGGCTGCAGATATTTTACTATATGATGCAGAAATTGTGCCAGTAGGTAAAGACCAATTACAACATCTTGAAATCACACGAGATGTTGCGGCTCGGTTTAACCATCAGATGGGTGATACTTTTGTTTTGCCACAGGCAAAAATTCAAGAAAATAGTCAATATGTTCCTGGTACCGATGGCGAAAAAATGAGTAAGTCTAGAGATAATACTATCAATATTTTTCTTCCTGAAAAAGCCTTGAGAAAACAAGTAATGGGCATTAAAACAGATAGTGCTGCCGTTGAAGAATCTAAAAATCCCGAAACTTGTAATGTTTTTGCAATATATTCTTTATTTGCTCCTGCAATATCAATTCAAGAGTTGCGTAAAAAATATTTGTCCGGGGGAATGGGTTACGGATATGCCAAACAACTACTTTTTGATTTGATTTTAGAACGATTTAAAACAGAGCGTACTAAATTTGATTACTACCATCAAAATCCTGAAGAGGTAAATGTTGCCTTAGCAAAAGGAGCAGAAAAAGCTCGTAAAGTTGCAAATGAAGTATTACTTCGTGTTAGGAATAAAGTGGGCTACTAAATCCATTCAAACTTTTTATAGCTCCATTTATTAGAATTACATTAAAAAAGCTCCTCATAAATACACCATAATGAGTAACTATTTTAAAGTGGCAAAAGTGACTGATTGAAAGATCATCATCAAAAGCAGTTATTATTCTATTTGTTTCATTAATTCCGGATTACCTCTGAACATACTAAACCTTCTTTCGTTACGTTCTTAACCATATAGTATAATTTTACTATTTTTGATTAAATGAATTTAACACGATACATACAAGAACTTCTATTCCAATATGAATGTGTAACCATTCCTCAACTTGGTGCCTTTTTAACGAGGTCTTTACCAGCGCAAGTAAGTATGAGTGGAAGCTTTTATCCGCCACGTAAAGAAGTTACTTTTAATCAGCTTCTAACGACTAATGATGGGATTCTTGCACATTATTATGCGAAAAAAGAATCCGTTTCTTATGAGCATGCTTTACGTCTAATTGAAAAAGAAGTGAGTAATTGGAAAAAGCGTTTGAAAACACAAACACTCCGTTTTCCTGGAGTGGGAGAAATTCAATTGAACCTTGATCGAAAAATCATTTTTAACCCTTGGGTTAGGGTTAACTTTGAAATCAAATCTTTTGGATTGTCTTCTTTTGATCGAAAACCACTACACCAAGCTGTAATTGAACCAAAAATAATTTCTCTCATGGAAAATAAAAATAATGATGATTTAATGTTTACTCCTGAAAATGAAGGGGCTAAAAAATCTGGCATACTTCGATATGCTGTAATAGGAATAATTGGAATTGCTTTAGTAGGAGCCTCCTATTATTTTGGTGATCAATATGTTGCAGGTCAACGTGTGATTGCCCAAAAACAAGCCCAAAAGCAAATTGAAAAAAATGTTCAGGAAGCTACTTTTGATTTAGGATCTCTAAGCGCTATAGAGGTAAACGTTACTGCTGAAATAACACCTGAAGAAGTTGTTTTAGACCAAATATACTATAGTATTATTGCGGGTTCATTTCGTTCTATAGAAAACGCTAAAAATAAAATTGATGCACTTAAGGGAGAAGGTTATGATGATGCTGCTCTAGCAGAAATAAATCCTGAGGGATTATACCGTGCTGCTTATGGTCGATTTACTAATAAAAAGGAGGCTATTAATTTGTTGTACTTTTTAAAATATACACTTAAAGAAGACGCGTGGTATTTAGAAGAAAAGTAAATTACATTTGATAGATCCAACCTCTGGGGTCTAGCGCTTTTACGTTAATAAAAATGCTGAATTGCAATTGAGTTTTGCCAGTCTGTTTATTAGTAAATACCTCACCTATTGCTTGTTTGCCTTGAACTTTATCACCCTTTTTTACATACAGTTTTCCTAGGTTTTTATAAACCGAAATGTAATTTCCATGTCGAATTAAAACAGAGGGATTACTTCCTTTAAAGGTTACAACAGACATAACTACCCCTTCAAAAACAGCTCGAACTTGAGAGGATGGAGTCGTTGCAATGGTCACTCCGTTACTTTGTATTGTGGTTGTTTTCACTACTGCATGTGGTTGGCGACCAAAGCGTTGTGTGACTATACCCTTTTCTAAGGGCCATGGTAAGCGTCCTTTGTTTGCCTGAAAATTAGCAGCAATTAATTTAGCCTCTGGAGTAAGCTCAAAGGTTTTGTTTCCTTTCTTTCCTGCTACTTTATTGGAAGCCTCAATAGCTTCACGTATTAAGCGATCTATCTCCTTATCAATTGCTCTGGTTTGTTTTTCTTTCTTAGATATTTGAGTGTTAAGATTACGTTCTTTCCGCTTTAAGGTTTTTATTAAAGCTTCTTGCTCTTTCCGTTCTTTTATAAGCTGTAATTGAACTGTTCTATTTTCTTCAACCAGGTTTGTTTTTTTAGCCTTTTCTTCTATTAGGGTTCTATTTAGTTGCTGAAGGAGGTGTGTTTTGTCTCCAATAGTAATCCCTTGCTTTCTTCGGTAACTTGCATATTGTTTTAAATACTGAACCCGTTTGTAGGCTTGTAAAAAGTTTTCAGATGAAAATAAAAACATTAATCGATTTTGAAGGGATTTGCTTTCATAAGACCTTTGAATCATCTTAGCGTAATCTTCTTTTAAAGCCTCTAATTCCTTTCGTTGCTTTCCAATATTTCTTTCATTTAAATTAATGCGTCGGGTTAATAGATTTGCCTGTTCATTGGTCACTTTAACTAATTCTGACCGTACATTTAATTTAACTTGCAAATCCTCTGCTTCTGTAAGGGCATTTTTACGTGTTTTAGTGTTATTGAAAAGAAGTGCATTAATTTGTTTGATTTCCTTCTTTAATCGGATTCTCTGTGCCTCTAATTCTTGTTGACGCTTGATTGAGTTTTGAGCAAGTAAGGGTCCTGAAATAAACCAGAAAAGAGTCAGAAAAGATAGCGCCCTGTACATCTTATAGTTTAATTTTTGAGTAACCCTCTGGAATTTCGAAAGGAAAGTTTAAGGTGTCTGGAAAATCAGTCCGTGTAAACACCAGCTTTAAACTCTGGGTTTTTTTTCCATCAAAAAGACTTATTTCAACATTTTGAGGAAGGGTTTCTCCATTTACACGGCTGTGATTTAAATACTTTATGGCAAGAGTTTGAGCAGTACCTGGAATTAGTATGCGCTGTTCTTTTAATAGAAAGCTAATGGGGTCATAAAAAAGTGTGGGGGTAATTCCTGAGCGTTTTCCTTGAGGGATTAAAATATAGAACTGTGGATTAGATATTTGTTTCCATCGGCCTACCGCAGGATCTAAAAACGGTTTCCCCAACAATAAATTTTCAACATCTATAAAACTAAATGAAGTGTTGAAAGGCGCATTAATTAAATCGAAATTTCCTTTGAAATAATTTTTTTGAAATTTTTCATAAAAAGAAACTCCTTCTGGGGTAATCATAAGTTTTGCAATGGGGATAATCATGGTGCCGCTTAACCAAACTTTCTTTTTATTCTCTAATCTTAATTGTACAATTATTTGTTGTTTGCGTTTTCCATCATCATAAGTGGCTCTAATTCGAGAACGAAGCTTATTGATTTTAGGGTAATTAGATTTCGTTTTTATAACTAAAGCCGAAATATCTACATTTTTAAGAGGTGTTTTTGTGGGGAGTATAGCTACAGTTTTACAAGCCGAAAAAAAAATAACGATGCCTAAAATAAAAACAAGATGATTTGATTTTTGTGCCATAATTAGTACAATTCCGAATAATCCCCTATGCTTACAAAGGTAGGGTTTCCTTTATAACTCACATGATTGCCAATCATTGCTTTTTCACAGTATATATTTTCTAAGTGACTATGGTTTTGAATCAAAGAGTTTTTAAGTTGACTGTTGATGATTTTGGTGCCTTCCCCAATGGCAACTCCAGGGCCGATGATGCTGTTTTTTAGATGTACATTTTTTCCAATAAAACATGGTGGAACAACGGTACTATTTTCAATAACTGCTGAGGAATCAATTAATTCTTCTCCTTCATCATTTTTATAAGCGAGCATTGTTGAATTTGTTTCCAAAGTGACTTGTGGATTACCGCAATCCATCCATGCCTCAACTGCTCCCGTTTTAAATATTTTACCCGCTCGAATCATGGCTAAAATCCCTTGATTGATTTGATATTCTTCGCCGGGTTCAAGGCGTTTTTTTACAACGTCATCTAACGCCTCTTTTAACTCTTTGATTTGCTTAAAATAGTAAATCCCAATTACCGCCAAGTCAGACACAAAATCTTTTGGCTTTTCAACCAAGTTTACAATGGTATTTTGAGCATTTAATTCTACTACTCCGAAAGCCTGTGGCTCCGTAACTTGTTTAACCCAAATAACAGCATCAGCTTTTGGGTCTAAAGATAGATCTGCCCTAATTAAAGTGTCAGCATAGGCTACTACAGTGGGGCCTTCAAGAATTTCTGCAGCACACATTATGGCATGTCCTGTTCCTAAGGGTTCCAATTGCCTAAAAATATGAGGTTTTGCACCTAGTGATTCTGCAAGAGCAATTAGCGAAGTTTCTACTGCCTCTCCAAAAAAAGCTAAATCTCCAAGAATAAACCCAATGTCTGTAATAGGGGTATCAACAACCTTTGTGATTTCGTGAACTAATTGATGAACGATAGGTGTTCCAGCAACTGAAATGAGTGGTTTTGGAATCGTTAAACTGTGGGGGCGAAGACGAGAACCGCGTCCCGCCATGGGTACAATAATTTTCATCTACTATTTATTTTCCTGTGCTTCCAAAACCGCCACTGCCACGAGGTGTTTTCGAAAGACTTGAGGTGGGTTTCCATTCTATTTGCTCATAGCGTGCCAAAACAAGTTGTGCAATTCGTTCGCCAGGCTCTATAGTAAAGGGATGATTGGATAGGTTCACTAGAATAACTCCTATTTCTCCACGGTAATCCGCGTCTATTGTTCCGGGAGCATTAAGCACAGAAATTCCATGCTTGGCTGCCAGTCCGCTTCTAGGTCTTACTTGTGCTTCATAGCCTTCTGGTAGAGCAATTTTTAAGCCCGTGCCTATAACTTTGCGCTCTAAAGAATTAAGAACGAAAGGGGCCTCTAAAACCGCCTTTAAATCCACCCCTGCAGAGGCAGCGGTAGCATAGCTAGGCAATTCATATGTGCTTTCGTTTTGAACTTGAACCTGGATCATTGATTTAGTTTTGTGTCTGATAAAAATACAAAACTGGATGGCTACTTTTTTTTGTTTTGAATAATTCTTTCCTTCTTTTTTCAACCAAAAACTAGTGTTTTGGGAGGCGCTTTTTTAATTCCTTTTCAATTTTAAAAATCAAATGAACCGGTAAGACCGTAATCGTTAAAATTACAATCCACATAGCCCGAAACTGATCAATTTCAAAAAAGCTTGCAAGAATTCCACCTAAAAAAGCCCTAATTTTGTTGGTTTTGCATGGAATTATTCGTTCGGTAACCGTATAAATAATTTGTATTTTTTGGAGGGTATTTAGGTTGAATCCATCCCACGATATAAAAAATAAATCCTGTTAAAGTTAGGATTAAAGCAAAAGGATTGATCTGCTCTATTTCCATATTAATTTAAATATTTTTTAGTCCGAACAATTAAAATACCGTATTCCATCCCATTTTTGCTTAAAAAAATTTTTTTTGTCTCGAATAAACTCATCTAAAGGAGTGTTTCCTGGAAGCACAGATAGCCACATGATAGGAAAATCTTCGGGGTTAGAAGTGCATTCGTAAGACTCACAAGGATGCCGGTATTTATAACGTGCATGACCTGCCTCATGATAAAACGTGTAGAGACGCTGAACTATAGAAAAGTCTTCCCAGAAAGATTTAATGATTTCAAAACTTACAGTGCCTTCATCACATATATTATATGCTCTTCCAGCATGATCTGAAGTAACACCAGAAGAAAAATCGGGTTCTTCACCGAAGAAAAGAGAAATATTACGACCTATTCCAGGATCCAGTTTTCCAGATCGAATCGCATCTGCAGCAAAAACTTCCCAGTAATCTTGAAGCGAACTGTCTTCGGTTAATACAGAATAAAAAGGATCTATAATTTCCATTATTTCTTCTTCAGCTAAAGGTTCGAGCTGAATGGGATCTTTTTTACAGGCTATAATAAGGAGGGTTAAAATAAATAGAATCTTGCCCCAAATTAATGATGTCTTTTGCATAAAAGATTTAAATTATTGTTGCTGATTAAATAAAATCACTTTATCCCTATTAATAATAAACTGTAAGATAAATCATAATTGTTTAATTTAAAAAAAATTATTTATTTAGTGCTTCTGCTCCACCTACAATTTCTAAAATCTCATTTGTAATAGAAGCCTGGCGCGCTTTGTTATAAGTTAATTTTAGTTGGTCCCTCATTTCCGTTGCATTGTCTGTTGCTTTGTGCATGGCCGTCATACGAGCACCGTGTTCGCTTGCAAAAGAATCTCTTAGGGCTTTGAAAAGCTGCGTTTTTATGCTTTTAGGCAACAGTTCGTTAACTATTTCTTCCTGTGTAGGTTCAAAAATATAATCTGCTGATGCATTGTCACTTTTAGTTTTTTCAGCAACAATTGGCAGTACAGTTTCTGTTGTGACAATTTGAGTAGCTGCATTTTTAAAGCGATTGTATATTACTACAACCTTGTCATATTCTTTAGCAGCGAAAGAATCCATAAATCCTTGTGCTATTGAGCTACTATTAACATAGCTAAGGTCGTCAAAAATGCTATTATCATTAGTGGTAATAGTCTGTGTTTTAGACAAAATATCATGTCCTTTTTTTCCCAAGGTCATTAAAGAAACGGCTTCATTAGCATGGACATTAACATATTGGGTAACTGCCTTAATGATGTTAGAATTAAAGCCTCCACACAACCCGCGATTAGAAGTGATCGCCAAAAGAAGTATCTTTTTTACCGGACGTTCTTGTGTAAAAGGATTTGGAGTATCGCCAGAAATAGAACCACTTAAATTTTGGATAAGCTCTGTTAATTTATCTGAATAAGGACGCATAGAAGTAATGGCATCTTGTGCTTTCTTTAACTTCGCTGCCGAAACCATTTTCATTGCTAATGTAATTTGCATAGTTGAAGAAACTGATACTATTCTATTCCGTATTTCTTTTAAATTAGCCATAGGAGTTTATTCGAATTGTGCTGAAACACTTTTAGCAACCGCGTTTAACGCATCCAATACTTCATCTGTAAGTTTGCCAGATTTGATGGTGTCTAATTTATCTCGGTGTTTGTTATTTAATTCTTCTAAATAAGCTTTTTCAAAGGCTTTTACTTGGTTTACAGGAACCTTACGCAATAGGTTCTTAGAGCCCGCGTAAATAATTGCTGTTTGGTTTTCTACTGTAAAAGGATCGTTTTGTGCTTGTTTTAATATCTCAACATTTCGTCTTCCTTTTTCAATTACATTTAAGGTAACCGCATCTAAATCAGAACCAAATTTTGCAAACGCTTCCAGTTCACGAAATTGTGCTTGATCTAACTTTAAGGTTCCAGATACTTTTTTCATGGATTTGATCTGTGCATTACCTCCTACACGAGATACTGAAATTCCTACGTTAATTGCAGGACGTACTCCAGAGTTAAATAAATCGGATTCTAAAAAAATTTGTCCATCAGTAATCGAAATTACATTGGTTGGAATATACGCCGAAACATCTCCTGCCTGTGTTTCAATAATAGGAAGAGCTGTTAAAGAACCGCCTCCTTTTACTTTGTCTTTTAAAGAAGCGGGAAGATCATTCATTTCTATAGCAATATTATCATCTGCAATTACTTTCGCGGCACGTTCTAACAAACGTGAGTGAAGGTAAAACACATCTCCAGGATAAGCTTCCCGTCCGGGAGGACGGCGCAATAAAAGTGATACCTCACGGTAAGCTACAGCTTGTTTCGATAAATCATCATAAATAATTAAAGCGGGTCTCCCTGTGTCTCTAAAGTATTCTCCAATAGCTGCCCCTGCGAAAGGTGCATAAACCTGCATTGGTGCTGGATCAGATGCGTTTGCAGCAACAATAGTTGTATATGCCATTGCACCTTTATCTTCTAGTGTTTTTGCAATACCCGCAACAGTAGATGCTTTTTGTCCAATTGCCACGTATATGCAATAAACGGGTTCTCCTGCGTCATAAAATTCTTTCTGGTTCAATATGGTGTCTATACAAACCGTTGTTTTTCCGGTTTGACGGTCACCAATAACTAATTCACGTTGACCACGGCCAACAGGAATCATAGCATCAATAGACTTAATTCCTGTTTGAAGGGGTTCGTTTACAGGCTGGCGAAAAATAACACCAGGTGCTTTACGCTCCAAAGGCATTTCGTATAGCTCTCCTTTTATGGGGCCTTTACCATCAATAGGGTTTCCTAGTGTATTAACCACGCGCCCAACAACTCCTTCTCCTACATTAATAGAGGCAATTCGCTGGG
>TARA_B110000285_G_scaffold228720_1_pt1 | contig 20656 bp, 32 predicted proteins | sample TARA_B110000285 | Tara Oceans TARA_B110000285 (sample SAMEA4397756) | marine metagenome | biome: Polar Biome; feature: [SRF] surface water layer (ENVO:00010504); material: water (ENVO:00002006), including particulate matter (ENVO:01000060) such as... | depth 5 m
TAGTTCGTAGCCACGTGCTCTAGTCCACTGAGCTACAAGCCCAAATTGTGTTACTTATTAATATATTAATACTAATGAGTACTTTTAGTAAAGTTTTTATAAAAAAGATTTAAATTAAATTTAAAATTTGCTTGCAAATTTATTCTAATTTGTTTTAAAATCAAATTTAAACAGTTCAATTTAAAAAATTAGAATTATGTCGAAGAAAATTTTATATAAAGATAACGCAAGACGTGCTTTAGAACGTGGAATGGAAATAATGGTTGAGGCTGTTTCTGTTACACTTGGTCCAAAAGGTCGAAATGTGGTCTTAGAAAAAGCATACGGATCACCACAAATTGTAAATGATGGTGTAACCATAGCTAGAGAAATAAAATTAGAAAATCATATTGAAAATACAGGCGTTTCCCTTATCCGTCAGGCAGCCGCGAAAACTAATGATGTTGCAGGTGATGGAACAACAACAGCAACTGTATTAGCATATGCAATGGTTAAAGAAGGCCTTAAAAATGTAGCTGCTGGTGCCAACCCAATTTCAATAAAATTAGGAATGGAAAAGGCGACGCAATATTTAGTTACACAAATTAATGAGTTTGCTCAACCTGTTGAAGATATTCAAGCAATTGAACAGGTCGCTTCTATTTCAGCTGGTAATGATCCAATTATTGGTAAATTAATTGCTGATGCATTAGCAAAGGTCGGTAAAGATGGTGTTATTTCTTTAGAAGAAGGTAAGGGTATTGAAAATGAATTAGAAATTACAGAAGGTATGAAAATAGAAAAAGGGTTTATATCACCTTATTTCATAACAAATACTGATAAAATGGAAGTTTCATACGATAATCCCTATATTTTATTAACTGATAAAAAAGTTACTTTAATTCAACAGGATTTGCTACCTATCTTAGAACAAATAACGAAAACTAAACGACCATTGTTGATAATTGCTGAAGATGTTGAAAAAGAAGCTTTAGCAACTTTAATTTTGAACAAATTACGAGGAGTTGTAAATGCTGTTGCAATTCGTGCGCCGGGATTTGGAGAATTAAGGAAATTAATGTTGCAAGATATTGCCATTTTAACAGGCGGTACTGTAATTACTCAAGATGCAGGGTTAAGTTTAGAGAATATACAGTTGAATTTATTAGGTGAAGCTCGTCGCGTAATTGTAACTAAAGATACTACAACAATTGTTGGAGATAGTTCGGAAAATAAGGCAATTACAACACGGTGTGAACAATTACGTAAGCAAGTTAATGTTGCAGATACTGATTATGAAAAAGAAAAATTACAAGACCGAATTGCTAAGCTATCAGGTGGTATAGCTGTAATTCGAGTCGGAGCTCTAACTGAAACAGAAATGAAAGATAAAAAATTACGTTTGGAAGATGCTATTAATGCTACACGTGCAGCAGTTGAGGAAGGGATTGTTCCTGGTGGTGGTACCACTTTAGCACATTTATCTAATAATTTAATTACATGGTCAAAAAATAATTTACGTGAAGATGAATTGGTCGGTGCTTTAATTATTTCTAAAGCTATAACAGCACCTTTGAGACGTATAGCAGAAAATGCTGGTATTAATGGTGCTGTTATCATCGAGGAAGTACAAGAACAAGATTTTGAAACAGGTTATGACGCCGCAACAAATAAATTTACAAATATGTATAAACAAGGTATTGTTGATCCGGCAAAAGTAACACGCTCAGGATTACAGAATGCAACTTCAATTGCTAGTATGATTTTAACAACAGAATGTATCATCGTAGATGAAGAAAAAAGTGTAAACAGATAAGTTTTGTTTACACTTTTTAAATTAGTTTACAAATCATTTAGATCATCCATCGTTTGGTTATTACTTGTAGGTGAAGTATTATCAATCATAGTTTTCATCTCTAATTTTAATTCATCAGTTTTAGAACTTAATGAATCAAATTTTTCTGATTGAATATTACTTCGTATATCTTGAATTAAATCTTTAACTTTGCTTTGTTGATCATCTGCAATTTGATCTTTTAAATTTTCTAATTCTTTTTCTGCTTCAAAGCATAAAGTTTCTGATTGGTTTTTTAAATCAATATTCTTTCGTTTTTCTTGATCAGCAGAAGCATATTTTTCCGCTTCTGAAAGCATTGTTTCGATTTCGTTTTGTTCTAAATTCGAAGCTCCTTGAATCGTAACGGATTGCTCTACTCCTGTTTCAGCTTCTTTCGCTTTAACAGAGAGTAATCCATCAACGTCAATATCAAAAGTAACATCAATTTGTGGCACGCCACGGCCAGCTTTAGGAATACCATCTAACCTAAAATTTCCTAAGCTTTTATTCCCACTAACTAATTCTCGTTCACCTTGTAATATATGAATTTCTACATTTGTTTGATTGTCAACAGCGGTTGAAAACATTTCTGATTTTTTGACTGGAATTGTAGTATTTCTTGCGATAATCTTTGTCATTATTCCTCCTAGTGTTTCAACACCTAATGAAAGTGGTGTCACATCTAGTAGTAAAATATCTTTAATTTCGCCGGCAAGAATTCCTGCTTGAATTGCTGCTCCAATAGCTACTACTTCATCTGGATTTACGGACTGATTTGGTTTTTTATCAGTTAATGATTCTACTAAATTTTGAATAGCAGGAATTCTTGTTGAGCCACCTACTAATACAACTTCATTAATATCTGATTTTTCAAGTCGGGCATCACTTAAAGCTTTTTCAACAGGAATTTTACATTTTTGAATCAATTCCTTGCATAAATCTTCAAATTTATCACGAGTTAATTCTGTTTCTATATGTTTTGGACCATCTTTACCAGCTGTAATAAATGGTAAATGGATTGTTGTCTTTTCAACTGTTGATAATTCCATTTTTGCTTTTTCAGCAGCTTCAGTAAGACGTTGTAATGCTTGAATATCTTCTATTAAATCAATATTCTCTACATTTTTAAAATCATCAATAAGCCAATTAACTAAAACTTTATCAAAATTGTCACCACCTAGATTTGTATTACCAGCTGTGGATAAAACTTCAAAAATCCCGTCACCAACTTCTAAAATTGAAACATCAAAAGTTCCCCCACCTAGATCAAAAACTAAAATTGTTTCATTTTGTTTTTTATCTAAACCGTAAGCTAAAGATGCAGCTGTTGGTTCATTAATAATTCTTAAAACTTCAATGCCTGCTATCTTTCCAGCATCCATAGTAGCTTGTCGTTGCGAATCATTAAAGTAAGCTGGAACGGTTATAACTGCTTGCGTAACTTCTTGGCCTAAATAAGTACTAGCATCATTAATTAATTTTCTTAATACTTGAGCTGAAATTTCTTCTGGACTAAATTCTTTACTCAAAGATGTACAATTTATTTTAATGTTACCATTTGAATCTTTTAAAACTTTATAAGGTAATTGTTTAGCATCTTGAGAAATTTCATTTTCTTTTGATCCTATAAAACGCTTAACGGAATAAAATGTATTTGCAGGATTAATAACTGCTTGCCGTTTAGCAATTTGACCAACTAATAATTCTTGTTTTTTTGTATATGCAACAATAGATGGTGTTGTTCTCAAACCTTCAGCATTTGTGATAACATTAGGTTGACCACCTTCAATAGCAGCAACAACCGAATTTGTTGTACCTAAATCGATACCTACAACTTTTGCCATAATATTTTTATAAATGTATTAAATGTTTATACTATTATTTATACTTTAGATTGGCTAAAAAAAAAGGTATTATAACCGAAGTGTTTTAATAAAAGTGTTTATTTAAGTTGTATAGACAAACTATTCAAAATTTTTTAAAGTAGTATTAGTAATTTAACAATAGTAATTGTTTTATTCGTAAGTGTTAGTAGAAAAGTGTTAGTTTTTATAATTTAGATTTTGGAGAAATATTGTGTCTTTAGGTTTATTAGGTAACAAAGTTGGTATGACCCAAATCTTTGATGAATTTGGGAATGTTATCCCTGTAACAATTCTAAAAATTGGCCCATGTGTTGTTACACAAATTAAGACTATTTTAAATGATGGTTATAATGCGATTCAAGTTGGTTATGGAAATGTTCAAAATAAATATTTGACTCAATCTCAATTGGGTCATTTACAAAAATCGAACATTCAACCTTTAAAATATTTGAAAGAATTTCGTGTTACTAATCCTGAAGAATTTCAAATAGGACAAATATTAGGTGTTGATTCACTTTCTGTTAATCAACTTATTAATATAACAGGTAAAACAAACGGCAAGGGATTTTCGGGTCTTCAAAAACGTTATAATTTTACAAGAGGTCCTATGACTCATGGTTCAAAAAATCATAGAGCCCCTGGTTCAATTGGTATGGGTACATCACCAGGACGAGTGTTACCTGGGAAAAAAATGGCGGGACAATTAGGAAATAAAATTGCAAATATTAAAAAACTAAAAGTTATTCAAATAAATAGTGATGAAAATATTCTGATAGTAAAAGGTTCAGTTCCAGGAAAACCTGGTAATCTTATTACTATTAGTGTATCTGAATAATTCGAGTTTTATTGGTAAATCAATAATTATAGATAAAAAATGACTGTTCAAAAATTTATTCAATATAATTCATTAGATCTGAATGGACAAATTTTAAATGATGAACACAAACTAGAATTAAATATACTTGAAAATTCTGGAAACTATTTGGTTCATAAAGACATTTTAAGACATCAGATTTCAAGAAAACAATCTACTTCTTCAACGAAAACAAGAAGTGAAGTACGAGGAGGGGGTCGGAAACCTTGGAAACAAAAAGGTACTGGCCAAGCACGTGCAGGATCTAACCGTTCACCTCTATGGAAAGGTGGTGGAGTTATTTTCGGTCCTAAACCAAAAGTAAATGTTCTAAAACTAAATAAAAAAGAACGAAAATTAGCATTACAAACGTTATTATATAATAAAAGAAATAATGTTTTAATACTTAACGGTTTAGAAGAATCTATTGACAACCCAAAAACAAAATTTTTGGAAAGTATTTTCAAAAACTGTAATGTTCAGTTAGATGAAAAAGTTTTACTTATTGTTTCAAAAAAAACAGTTCCGATTAAGCTATCTGTCCGGAATATGAAAAATGTAGAATTAATTTCTGCAACAAATTTGAATACATTAAGTTTATTAAAAGCAAAACAAATTTTACTAACACCATTGGCATTAAAAGATATAAAGGAGACTTTTTGTGGTTGATTCTTCATATTTTAATTATAGTTATGGTGATATTATCAAATATCCCATTATTACAGATAAAGCTACAAGACTTTTAGAAAATAACCAATATAGTTTTGTTGTTAATCCGACATCAAGTAAACCTACAATAAAAACTGCAATTGAATACTTATTTAATGTAAAAGTAATCAAGATCAATACCTGTCAGTTACCAAAAAAGAAAAAACGCGTAGGTAAATATATCGGTTGGAAATCGCATTATAAGAAAGCAATTGTAACTTTAGCAGAAGGAAACACAATAAACTTATTTGCAGAAAATTAAAACTATAATATACAAATTAATTAAGTTTATGAGTATTCGTTTTTATAAATCATATACACCTTCGACACGTGGTAGAGCTTTATCAGGTTTTTCAGAAATTACAAAAAGTAAACCTGAACGAAGTTTAATTCGTACGAACCACCGAAAAAAAGGAAGAAATAACAGGGGCGTAATTACAATTCGACATAGGGGTGGTGGTCATAAAAAAAGGTATCGAGAAATAGATTTTCAACGTAAAAAGTACTCCGTTGAAGCTATTATTAAATCAATTGAATATGATCCCAACCGTAATGCACGTATTGCACTAGTTCATTATCAAGATGGTGAAAAACGTTATATTTTACACCCAAATACAATAAAAGTTGGTGATAAAATTATATCAGGCTATGGAGTTCCATTAAACATTGGAAATACTCTACCATTAGATGAAATACCATTGGGGACCTCAATTCATAATATTGAATTAATTCCAAAAAAAGGAGGTCAATTGGTTCGTTGTGCTGGTACATCTGCAAAGATTTTAGCCAAGGAAGGGAACTACATAACTTTACGTTTACCATCAAAAGAGATTCGTTTAATTCGTAAAGAATGTTTTGCTACGATTGGTGAATTAAGTAATAATGAAGCCTTTTTAATAAGAAGTGGTAAGGCCGGACGAACTAGGTGGCTAGGGAAACGTCCAACAGTTCGAGGTTCTGTTATGAATCCATGTGATCACCCTCATGGTGGTGGGGAAGGCCGTGCTCCTATTGGGAGAAGTCGACCATTAACGCCTTGGGGAAAGCCTGCTTTGGGTGCAAAAACAAGAAAAAGAAAAAAAACTACTAATAAATATATTCTTCGTTCTCGAATCTAGTTAATAATTAAAATAAAATAATATTCGAAAGATGCCAAGATCATTAAAAAAAGGACCTTTCATAGCGTATCATTTATTAAAAAAAATTGATAAAATGAATGAGTCAGGAAAAAAAGAGGTAATTACCACTTGGTCACGAAGTTCCACTATCTTACCAATTATGGTAGGGTATACAATCGCAGTTTACAATGGAAGAAACCATGTACCAATTTTTATCTCTGATCAATTTGTTGGTCATAAACTAGGAGAGTTTGTTTCAACTAGAACATTTAAAACACATATTAAAAGTGATAGAAAGAGTAAACGTTAATTATTATTGTTTATGATTCAAAAAGTACTAGATTCAAACTTTCAAGTCAAAACATTTAGTGTAAGGTATGATAAAAAATTATCAAAGCGTGCTAAAATAGTTTTGCAAAGTTTTAAATTAAAATTTTATTATTATGTCATTGATGATATTTTATACTTTTTAAAATCAAATCCAAATGAATGTAATTATTTGTTACAAATTTTAAATTCAACTGCTCTTTTTCTTCAAAATAATTTTGGTGTTAATTTTTTTGATATTTATGTTTACGATATCCAAATAAATGAGATATCAAAAGCAAATCGATTTACATATGACGAAAACGAACCAGTAAAAATTTCAAATAATATAATCATTAAATTAGCTTATCAAGTCCAATCACTTGAAGAAATTTTAGATACAACTTGGTAAGGGAATTTAAATCTAAAATAATAAATGTAAAAGAAATTTAGAAAAAACAATTTATGGCAAATGTTCAATCCGTGAAAGCTGTAGCAAAATATATTCGGATGTCTCCACATAAAGTTCGAAGGGTATTAAACCAGATTCGAGGACGTTCATATCAAGAAGCATTAATGATACTAGAATTTTTACCCTATGACGCTAGTGGACCCGTGTGGCAAATTGTTCATTCAGTAGCAGCAAATGCAAAAAATAACTTTGATTTAGACAAAAAAAAGTTAATTATTGATCAAGTATATGCAGATGAAGGGCCAAAGTTAAAACGTATTCGACCACGTGCGCAAGGGCGTGCATATCAAATTCTCAAACCAACCTGTCATATTACAATTGTTGTAAAAGAGATAACTTAATTTACTTTACAACTTACATTTAATTAAAAGGATTATTTCGGTGGGACAAAAAACACATCCATTAGGATTTCGTTTAGGTATTACACAAGAACATAGATCAATTTGGTATGCAAATTTTAATGAGTATGCAAATTTATTAGAAGAAGATGAACAAATCCGCAGATATCTCAATACTTTAACTAAAACAGCTAGTATTTCTGATGTTAAAATTAACCGAAATGGGTTAGGCGATCAAATTCAATTGAATATTGAAACCGGTCGACCAGGTGCTTTAGTCGGAGAAAATGGATTAGGATTAGAAAATTTGTTAAAAAATATTAAAAAACTTGTACTACCTAACCGTCAAATTTCGATTAATGTTATTGAAATTAAAAAGGTTAACTTAAATGCTTCGTTAATTGGTGATTTAGTCGTAAAACAACTTGAGGAACGAGTTGCATTCAGAAGAGCAATTCGTGAAGCTCTTCAGGCGGCTCAAGAAGAAAATGTTAAGGGTATTAAAATTCAAGTTTCTGGACGTTTAAACGGAGCTGAAATGGCTAGAACAGAATGGATTCGAGAAGGGCGTGTACCATTACAAACATTGCGAGCCGATATTGACTACTGTAAAAAAGAAGCTAATACAATTTACGGCGTACTGGGTGTTAAAGTTTGGCTATTTAAAAATGAAATTTTATCGAAATAGCTAAAGTCTATATATTTTATAAATTTAATTGATTATGTTATTAAGTCCAAAACGAACAAAATATAGAAAGTATCATCGTGGACGAATGAGGGGAAAAGCGACAAATGGAAATAAGGTTTGTTTTGGTACTTATGGCTTACAAGCATTAGAACCTACATGGATTACTTCTAGACAAATTGAAGCAGCACGTAGAACAATTACTCGGTACACAAAACGTGGGGCTTCATTATGGATTCGTATTTTTCCTGATAAATCAGTAACTGCACGTGCAGCTGAATCAAGAATGGGATCAGGGAAAGGTGCTGTTGATTATTGGGTTGCTGTTGTTAAACCCGGAACAATATTATTTGAAATTGACTCAGTTCCTGAAGAAGTTGCTCATAGAGCGTTTGATTTAGCAGCATACAAATTACCAATAAAAACAAAATTTATTGTTAGAACTGGAATTAAGTAAATTATGAATTTTCCTAAATTTAATGATATTAAAGGTCTTTCAAACACTGAAATATCTGAAAATATTATTCAGGTAGAAAAAGAATTGTTTGATCTAAAATTTAGAAAAGCAACTCGTCAACCTTTTAAGTCTCATGAAATTAAAACCGCAAAACGTAAATTAGCTCAATTTAAAACTATTTTGACTGAACGATTAAATCGGCTAGAAAAAACAAATGTAAATGCCTTAGTCCATTTGGTTGAAAAACAAGACTATTTAAAAAGGAATTTCTAAAATACCTAATAGAATAGATTAATCAAAAAGGAGTGAAAAATGCCCGTAAAAGAAAGAGTTGGTATCGTAGTAAGTAATAAGATGCAAAAAACAGTTGTAGTAAAAATTGAAAGTCGATTTTCACACCCAACTTACTCTAAAACCATAGTAAAAACAAAAAATTACATGGTTCATGACGAATTAGATGAATGTAATGTTGGGGATCAAATTTTAATACGAGAAAGTCGACCTTTAAGTAAAAAAAAACGTTGGAAATTAACTAAAATAATTTCAAAATCATCTTTAATTAATTAGAATTAAAATGTTATGATCTATCCACAAACTATGTTAACAGTAGCTGATAATACAGGTGCTCGAAAGATTATGTGCATTCGAGTTTTAGGCGGTAGTCGAAAGTATGCACGAGTAGGGGACTCTATTATAGGGGTAGTTAAAGAGGCTATTCCAAATATGCCTATTAAAAAATCAGATATTGTAAAGGCAGTTATAGTACGTACAGCAAAATCAATACGACGTAAAGATGGTATGTATATCTCTTTTGATGATAATGCGGCTGTTATCGTTAACGTCGATAATAACCCACGTGGGACCAGAGTTTTCGGACCAGTCGCTAGGGAAATTAGAGATAAAAATTTTTCCAAAATTGTTTCCTTAGCACCAGAGGTTTTATAAATGTCTAAAAATCAAAAAATACATGTTAAAATTGGAGATAATGTAAAAGTTATATCAGGTTTTGATAAAAATAAAACCGGCGAAGTAATTAAAATTTATCGTACTTCTGGAAAAATTCTTGTGAAAGGAGTCAACTTTAAATTTAAGCATACTAAACCAAATACAGATAATGAGGTAGGAGAAATTAAACAAATTGAAGCTCCAATTCATCATTCAAATGTGAAATTAAATGTAATAGATTCGTAAAAAATATGACTAATCAAAGTTCATTTGAAGAAATCGTTGAAATTCATAGTTTACTTGAAAATATTAAGCAAGAATATACTGATGGAATACGGCACGTTTTACAAAGAAATGATTCTGATCTTTTTAAAAACGTTCACACTATTCCAAAATTGAAAAAAATCCAAATTAATCGAGGTTTAGGATTAGCTGCACAAAACAAAAATATCCTGAAAAAGAGTATTGAAGAATTCCGAGCAATTACAGGACAAAAACCAATAATTACCAATTCAAAAAAAGCTATTGCAACTTTTAAAATCCGTGAGGATATGGAATTAGGTTTAACTGTAAGTTTACGAAATGAGAAGATGTATACTTTTTTAACGAAACTTATTTTTTTTACTTTTGCCCAAATCCGAGATTTCCGAGGATTATCTGTAAGAAGTTTTGATAAAGCAGGAAATTATACTTTAGGATTGAAGGAACAATTAATTTTCCCTGAAATTAATTATGAAGATGTAGAGCAAACACAAGGTTTTACAATCAGTCTAGTATTTTCGTCATCAAATAGAAAAACAAGATCACAAACATCTCATAGAATTCTAAATAGTTTAATTCTTCTTAAACTATTAAAGTTTCCTTTAAATGATTGTGGTTATTATGAAAAATATTCTTCTTTAGAAGAGGTTAATCAAAATTGGGATAAAAAGAAGCATTTACGTCGTAAACGCTGGTCTCAAGAATAAAAAATATTTTAAATACGGGAGACAATTTTGGTAACAGATACGATCGCAGATATGCTAACTCGCATTAGAAATGCAAATATGGTTAAGCATCAAATTGTTACAATTCCTGCGACAAAAATGTCAAAGGCAATAGCATTAATTTTAAAAGAAGAAGGATTTATCGAAAATTTCGAAATGTATGAAGAAAATTCGTATCCTTATTTATTATTATCGTTAAAATATCAAGGAAAATCACGTGAACCAGTTATTTGTAAACTTGAACGAATAAGTAAGCCTGGTTTACGCGTTTATGCAAGTTCAAAAAAACTGCCAGTAGTTTTAAATAATTTAGGAATTGCCATTATATCAACTTCAAAAGGTGTAATGACAAATCTTAAAGCAAAAGAACTAAAAATTGGTGGCGAAATTTTATGTTATATTTGGTAATTGGAGTAATCGGAACATATGTCACGTATAGGAAAATTGCCAATTCAAGTACCGTCAGATGTGAACGTTATTTGTAATGAATCGGAGATTATCGTTAAAGGAAAGTTTGGAACTTTACAGAACAAAATCCCTGATAATTTAGACGTTCAACAAAAAGATGGTACTTTAATTGTTATTTTAAAAAATAAAACACGTAATGGAAATGCCTTACATGGATTGCACCGGACTCTAATAAATAATATGGTTATTGGTGTTTCTGAACAATTCGAATTAAACTTAAAATTAACAGGCGTTGGGTACAGAGCAAATGTTCAAGGTAAATTACTTATACTAAATTTAGGTTATAGTCATACAGTTGATTTGCCGATCCCCGATAAAATTTCTGTTGAAGTAAAACAAAATACAAATATAAATCTTAAATCTTATGATAAAGAGCAGCTAGGATTATTTGCAGCTCAAGTAAGATCATGGCGACCTCCTGAACCTTATAAAGGTAAAGGTATTAGTTATGAAGGTGAAATTATACAAAGAAAAGCTGGTAAATCAGGTAAAACTTAAATACTTACATCAAGGTATTAATTAAAACTTTAATTTTAATTATGAAATTTTCAAGCCGAGTTTTATTAAAACTCAAAAATAAAAATAAGAAATTAAAACCACAAAAATTCAAAACTTTAAAACGTGAAAGTTTAAGAGGGCTAGTAAAAGGTACAATCGAACGACCTAGGTTATCAGTTTATCGTTCAAATGAACATATTTATGCACAAATTATTGATGATACCAATGCTACAACCCTTGTTGCATGCTCAACGTTAGACCGTAATATTAAATTTTACAGTAAAAATGGTCGAACTTGTGATGCTTCGAGGTTGCTGGGTGAAAAATTGGCTGAACTAAGTATAAAAAAGAATATAACCAAGATTGTATTTGACAGAGGTATATATTTTTATCATGGACGAGTTAAAGCATTAGCAGATGGAGCTCGAACAGGTGGTCTTCAATTTTAGTAACCTATTAAATATAAATATATAATAGGAAGGTTTATAATTTTTATGGATACAGATTTAAAACGAATTAATAAAGGAAAGAAAAATACACGACGAAATGAAGTCCGATTTACTGAAAGGTTAATTAAAATAAGCCGGGTCTCGAAAGTGACAAAAGGTGGTAAAAAATTGAGTTTTCGAGCAATTGTTGTAATTGGCGATGAAAAAGGTCAAGTAGGCGTTGGTGTAGCAAAAGCTGATGATGTTGTTAACGCCTTTAAAAAAGCGAAGGCAGATGGTCGGAAAAATTTGATCAAAATTCCAATCACAAAATCATTAAGTATTCCACATCGTGTTAATGGTAATTTTGGAGCATGTAAAATAATTATGCGACCTTCTATTGAAGGGTCTGGTGTAATTGCTGGTGGTTCTGTGCGTACTGTATTAGAAGTTGCTGGAATTAAAAATGTTATTGCCAAACAATTAGGATCTGATAATTTATTAAATAACGCTCGTGCGGCAGTTTGTGCCTTAGGTAGTTTAACAACAAAATCAGAGGTTGCAAAGAAACGTAACGTTGATTTAAATTAATAATTTATTGAATGAATGTCAAAATATTAAAAATATGATTAAACAAAGTAATGATAAAAATGTGTTGTTAACTCGTCTTTTATTAAGTTTAGGAATATTAATTTTTATTCGGATTGGGACGTTTTTACCGGTTCCAGGAATTAATCATGGACATTTAGCATTTTATTTAGAACGTCATTCAATGACGAAAAGTTTAGTAAGTACATTCGCAGGTAATAATACTTTTGTTATTGGAGTATTTACTTTAAATATATTTCCATATATTAATGCTTCGATATTAATGCAAGTGTTGACGAGTATTTTCCCAAATCTTTCAAAGCTTCAAAAAGAAGGTGGAGCTGAGGGTAGAAGAACTATTTCTAAATTGACACGTTTAATTACATTGGGATGGGCTTTAATTCAAAGTTTTAGTATCGCTTTTTATTTAAAACGAGCTCTTTTTGATTGGAATATCTATTTAGCAGTTGAAATTATAATTTGGTTAACAACAGGAGCAATGATTGTATTATGGCTAAGTGAGATCATTACCGAGTACGGCCTTGGAAACGGAGCTTCTTTGCTAATTTACACAAATATTGTTTCAAATTTACCAAATCTGGCCAAAAATTTATTTGTAGAGACTGATATTAACATTTCAATTATTTCTTGGATATTTATTATAAGTATATTTTTTATTGCAATTTCAGGAATTGTATTATTACAAGAAGGAACAAGAATTATACCTTTAATTTCTTCACGGCAATTGAACCAACCGGCACGGCGATCTGTTACGACACTAGCAGAAATTAAAAATAATTATATACCTTTACGTTTTAATCAGGCTGGAGTTATGCCGATTATTTTAACAACTGCCGTTCTAGTAGTTCCTAATTATATTAATAATTTAGGCTTATTACCGGTTCTCACACTTCCAGTATTTATAAAATCCTCAAAAATAATTTATTGGATTATTTATTTTACTTTGATTTTATTATTCAGTTCATTTTATTCAACTATTGTTTTAAATCCTAAAGACATCTCAAATGAATTGCAAAAAATGGCTGTATCTATACCAGGAATAAGGCCTGGAATTGAAACGACTTTTTATTTGAAAAAAGTTATGGAACGTGTTACATATTTAGGTGCAATTATGCTAGCAATTCTTGCGACTTTACCGAATCTAATAGAAGCTGTTTTACCTGGATCAAATTTTAACGGTTTAGGTACAACATCTTTTTTAATTCTAGTTGGTGTAATTCTTGATTTGTCAAGAGAGGTTAGAAGTATTATACTTTCTAACATTTACAATGATATGTTTAATTAAACTAATTTTAAACCTTAATTAATTATTAAAAAAACAAAATGAAAGTTCGTCCATCAGTAAAAAAAATGTGTAGCAAATGTCGTATTATTAAACGTCATGGAAAAGTTATGGTAATTTGTTCAAATTTAAAACATAAACAACGACAAGGTTAATAATTTCAAGGAGTTAATATAGTGGTAAGATTTATCGGAGTTGATTTACCAAGAGATAAAAAAGTAGCTTACGCGTTAGCTTATATTCATGGCATTGGTATTAAAACTGGAAAACAAATTGTTAAATTAGCAAATATCAGTTCAGAAATAAGAACAAATGATTTAACAACTGAGCAAACAATAGCTTTGCGAAAAGTTTTAGAAGAAAGTGACTTGAAATTAGAAGGTGATTTACGCCGATTTAATGGATTAAATATTAAACGGTTAAATGAAATTAATTGTCATAGGGGTAAAAGACATAGAACTGGTTTACCTGTTCGAGGTCAAAGGACCCGAACAAATGCCCGTTCAAGACGAGGAGCAAAGAAAACAGTTACTGGTCGTAAGAAATAATTAAATTTCTAATAAATAATGAAAAATTATATTTAATATGGCACAAAAAATTCGAAAAAGTAACCTTAAAAAAGACAAAAATAGTTTAGTTACTGGTATTGTTCATATTCAATCAACTTTTAACAATACAATTATAACAATTACAAACTTAGTAGGTGATACAGTTTCTTGGGCCTCTGCTGGTAGTTCTGGTTTTAAAGGTGCACGAAAAGGGACCCCTTTTGCTGCCCAAACAGCAGCAGAAAAAGTTGCTTTAGAAGCATTAAATACTGGTATGAAAAATGTTGAAATTCTTATAAAAGGCCAAGGTTCAGGTAGAGAAACGGCAATTCGTGCAATTGAAGGAGCTGGTTTTGAAATTCTTTCTATTCATGATATTACTCCTGTACCTCATAATGGATGTCGACCTCCTAAAAGACGTAGGGTTTAAAAAATTTACATCTTCCACACTTTTATAATAAACTTAAACGCTGATTATGATAATGTATAGCAAGTGCTTAAAATCTGAAACGCTTGAATCAGGATCCATGTATGGACAATTCGTACTAAATGGTTTAAAATCAGGTCATGGTATCTCGATAGGTAACTTGTTACGTAGAGTTTTACTAGATGATTTAGGTGGAACAGCCATAACAGCAATACGGATTGCTGGTGTTCGTGACGAATTTTCACTTATTACAGGTGTTCGTGAAGATATTTTAGAAATTTTACTAAATTTAAAAGGAATTGTTTTTACTAATACAACAGAAGATGTTTCTTTTGGTCGCCTGAAAATTAAAGGTCCAGCTGTTGTGACAGCAAATTCAATCGAATTACCATCAAATGTAAAAATTATAAACCCAAATCATTATATTGCGACTATTTCAGATTCTAGTTTTCTTGAAATGGAAGTTAAATTTGAGTATGGATTTGGTTACCGATTAGCGACACAAACTTTTTGTGAAGAATCAGAAGATTTTTTAGAAGTTGATGCTATTTTTTTACCTGTTGAAAAAGTAGATTTTAAAGTTGAAGATGTATATGATGAGCAGGATTCAAAAAAAGTGATTACCCAACGCTTATTTCTGGATATTTGGACAAACGGCAGTATTTCACCTGAAAATGCTTTAGATGCAGCAGTGGAAAGTGCGCTCGATTTATTGAACTCAGTTCTCAAAAATAAATTTCCAAAAGAGCTTGAGACATCTGAAAATACTAACAGCTTGACTAGTATAAATCCTCATATAAATATTGCAATTGAAGAATTACAACTTTCTGTTCGTGCTTATAATTGTTTAAAACGTGCACAAATACACACTATCGGAGATTTATTAGAATATTCACCGGAGAAATTACAAGAACTTAAAAATTTTGGACGCAAATCTGCAGATGAAGTTTTTACTACTCTTAAAAATAAACTGGGAATTATTTTGAAATGATTTTCTAACTTATGCTTAAAAAACGAGGTTATTTATGACGAATAAGACATTTTTACCATCATCAAACTCTTATTCACAGCGAAAATGGTATGTAATTAATTGTAAAGATAAAACTTTGGGTCGAACTTGTTCGGCAATTACCAAAATATTACAAGGAAAACACAAACCATTTTATCATCCAGCTGCTGATTTAGGAGACAATATAATTTTGATTAATGCAATGGATCTTACATTACATGATACTAAAAAACGTGCTTACGTATTTCGACCTGGTCGACCTGGTAGCTCTTTATCATATAAAACAGTTCGTGATGATCGGCCCGAACGAATTATCGAAAATTGTGTAAAAAATATGATGGGAGAAGGTATGGCTAAACGAAATATAACAAAACGCTTAAAAGTTTATTTAACACAAGATCATCCTCACATGGCACAAAAGCCAATTGAATACAATATATAATCTTATTAATGTTTATAATAATATTGAAATTATGATTAAGTTTGAATCGGTTCTTCAAAAAAATAACATTGGTTTGGGCAGAAGAAAACGAGCCGTTGCTAGGGTATTATTTACACCTGGTGAAGGGAATATTGTTATTAATAAAATCCCAGGCGAAAAATACTTGCAGTACAATACAAATTATTTAGATATAGTTTGGGCTCCGCTGAAAAAATTAAATTTAGAAACACAATTTGACATTGTGGTTTTAGTAAATGGCGGTGGTTTAAAAGGACAAACAGAAGCGATTCAATTAGGAGTTGCAAGACTAATTTGTAAAAATGATCTGCAAAATCGTCAGATACTGAAACCATTAGGCTTTTTAACACGGGACGCTCGAATTAAAGAGCGTAAGAAATATGGTTTAAGAAAAGCTAGAAAGGCTCCACAATTTTCAAAACGTTAATAAAAATAAAAACATGCCAAAATCTGAAATTCATCCAATATGGTTTACTGAAACAATTGTTTATTGTGACGGTAAACCTTTATGCACAGTAGGCTCTACTAAACAGGAATTACAAGCTGATATTTGGCTAGCAAATCATCCGTTTTACAGTAATTCTCAAACACTGATTGATAGTGAGGGAAGAGTTGAGCGATTCATGAAAAAATACGGTTTAAATGATCCAGAATGATACTCTTATTTATTAATTTTCTATAATATATAATAATATGCCAACAATTCAGCAGTTAATTCGTTCAAATCGTAAACAAATTAAAAAAAAAACAAAATCACCTGCACTTGTGAATTGTCCACAACGGCGAGGTGTGTGTACGCGTGTTTATACAACAACGCCTAAAAAACCGAATTCAGCAATTCGTAAAGTTGCACGGGTAAGATTAACTTCGGGTTTTGAAGTAACAGCATACATTCCTGGAATAGGACACAATCTACAGGAACATTCTGTTGTTTTAATTCGAGGGGGACGAGTTAAAGATTTACCAGGTGTTAGATATCATATCGTTCGTGGTACTTTAGATAGTGGCGGAGTTAAAGTCCGTACACAAGGACGCTCAAAATATGGGGTAAAAAAACCCAAAAAAGATAAATAAAATATGAGAGTTCTAGTTTTAATTTAATTCTAGCTTCATATTACTAAAAAACTAACTCTTACTTTCTAAAACTACATTTTATATTATGTCTCGTCGAAATATTTCAAAAAAACGTTTTCCTGAACCCGATTGTACATATAATAGTTATCTCGTAAGCTTATTAATTAGTAGAATTTTAAAATCAGGCAAAAGAAATTTAGCACAAAATATTGTTAATAATGCTTTCAGTATTATAAAAGTTAAGACAAATGAAGATCCATTATTAATTTTTGAAAAAGCAATTCGAAATGCTAGTCCTGTTGTTGAAGTGAAAGCACGTAGAATCGGGGGTTCAACTTACCAAGTTCCAATTGAAGTTAGTGGTTTTCGTGCTACAAACTTGGCATTAAGGTGGATTATTTCTTATTCTCGACAACGTGTAGGTCGAAGTATGTCAATTAAATTAGCCAATGAAATTATTGACGCAGCAAATGATATCGGCAATACTATTAAGAAAAAAGAAGAAACTCATAAAATGGCGAATGCAAATAAAGCATTTGCACATTTCCGCTATTAGTTTATACTGATCTTTCTCGCTAAAAGCTTTGAACATTATATCATAATATTAAAACTATAATTTAAAGGAATTTTAAAATGGCACGTGAAAAATTTGAACGTAATAAACCTCATGTTAACATTGGTACAATTGGGCATGTAGATCATGGGAAAACAACTTTAACTGCAGCAATTACAGCGACATTAGCATTAGAAGGTGACAGCGTTGCCAAAGCTTATTCTGACATTGATGGAGCTCCTGAAGAACGTGCTCGTGGTATAACAATTAATACAGCTCACGTAGAATATGAAACGCAAAGCCGTCATTATGCACATGTGGATTGTCCAGGTCATGCAGATTACGTAAAAAATATGATCACCGGTGCTGCCCAAATGGATGGAGCTATTTTAGTTGTTTCTGCTGCTGATGGTCCAATGCCTCAAACTCGTGAGCACATTTTATTATCAAAACAAGTTGGTGTACCAAATATAGTTGTTTTTCTAAATAAACAAGACCAAGTTGATGATGAAGAATTGTTAGAATTAGTAGAATTAGAAGTACGAGAGTTATTATCTGCGTATGATTTCCCTGGTGATGATATTCCGATTTGTCCAGGCTCTGCCCTACAAGCAATTGAAGCAATTTCAGCAAATCCAGAGATTAAACGTGGTGATAATCCTTGGGTTGATAAAATTTATACACTAATGGATGCAGTTGACGAATATATTCCAACGCCTGAACGTGATGTTGAAAAAACATTCTTGATGGCTATTGAAGATGTTTTTTCAATCACAGGTCGAGGTACAGTAGCGACAGGTCGTATAGAGCGAGGAGTTGTTAAAGTTGGTGATGATATTGAAATTGTTGGTATAACAGAAACGCAAACAACAACTATCACCGGTATTGAAATGTTCCAAAAAACTTTGGATGAAGGTTTCGCAGGCGATAATGTTGGGATTTTACTTCGTGGTGTTGATCGTGAAAATATTGAACGAGGAATGGTTTTATCACAACCAGGTACTATCACACCACATACTCAATTTGAGTCTGAAGTTTATATTTTGACAAAAGATGAAGGCGGTCGTCATACACCGTTCTTTACTGGTTATCGTCCTCAATTCTATGTACGAACAACAGATGTTACAGGTTCGATCAATCAATTTACAGCTGATAATGGTGATATTGTGGAAATGGTAATGCCAGGCGATCGTATTAAAATGACAGCCGAATTCATTTATCCAGTTGCTATTGAAGAAGGTATGAGATTTGCAATTCGTGAAGGTGGCCGAACTGTTGGAGCTGGTGTTGTTTCTAAAATTGTTAAGTAATTAAAATTTTTATAAAATTAAAAATGAATGAAAAAATTCGTGTAAGGCTAGAATCTTTTAATCATCATCTTTTAACTTCATCTTGTCAAAAAATTACCGGACTTATTCAAACTTATAATATTGATACTTATAGTATGGTTCCGTTACCTACTGATAAACGTATTTATTGTGTATTGCGTTCACCTCACGTGGATAAAGATTCACGTGAACATTTTGAAATACGTACACATAAACGAATTATTGATATTTCATATAACCCGGAAATTGACATTTTTGATTTATTATCAAAGTCAGATCTACCGCCAGGTGTATTATATCAGATATGCTTGCCATAAATAATTGTATGATATTATAGTAAATTATTGCTATGATATCATATAAAATAGTATGAAAGAAATGAAAATTATTTAAATTTTGAAAATTAGAACAAGTACAAAATATTAATTGTAAATCTAAGGTTTTTTGTATTTATAAATAAAAATGGCTAATTCTTCAGTTATAATGTTTATATTATTTTCTAGACTAGCTATTTTAGCCAGTTCAATATTTTATATTATAAACACGCTAAACTGTAACATTAGTCAAATAATATAATACTTTTAATTTAATTAAATTTTTACTTCAATAATTTATTAAATGGGGACAGAGGGACTTGAACCCTCACGCCTATCACTAGGCAACAGATTTTAAGTCTGTCGTGTCTACCAATTTCACCATGTCCCCTGTAATAACTACAAAACAATTATACAGCTACTTGAAGAAAAAGCAACATAACGCACTAGTATCAGGCGGCACCCAGATTCGAACTGGGGATAGAGGATTTGCAATCCACTGCCTTACCACTTGGCCATACCGCCGATTTAATGTTGCAAGTTATCGTTTTTAATAGTATAATGTATAGTAATCGATAAATCAATATAGTATATGATTAAATTAAAAATATATTTATCGAGACCGTATTAGTAATTAGGAAAAGTCTATCGGAGTAAAAAGATCAGTGGCAATGGCAATAACGTAATTAAACAAATATTTATTTTAAAAGGAGATTAACAATGTTCGAAAAATTTACTGAAGGTGCAATTAAAATTATCATGCTATCTCAAGAAGAAGCACGACGAATGGGTCATAATTTTGTTGGTACTGAACAATTATTATTAGGTGTAATTGGTCAACGACATGGAATTGGAGCGCGAGCATTAAAAAGATCTAAAGTTACATTAAAAAAAGCACGACGAGAAATTGAATTATATATTGGACGTGGTACCGGGTTCGTTGCTTCCGAAATACCTTTTACTCCTAGAGCAAAAAGAGTTCTAGAGATGGCAATTCATGAAGGAAAAGATTTAGGGCAAAATTTCGTCGGAACAGAACACATTCTTCTAGCTCTAATTAATGAGACAGATGGAGTTGCAATGAGAACCTTAGACAAAATTAGAGTTGA
>TARA_B110000285_G_scaffold51363_1_pt1 | contig 20653 bp, 19 predicted proteins | sample TARA_B110000285 | Tara Oceans TARA_B110000285 (sample SAMEA4397756) | marine metagenome | biome: Polar Biome; feature: [SRF] surface water layer (ENVO:00010504); material: water (ENVO:00002006), including particulate matter (ENVO:01000060) such as... | depth 5 m
ATACGAACATTTGCACATAAAGGATATTGGCTGGATATTGGCCAACACCAAGATTACAAAAAAGCGAAAGATGACATTAAAACACTGAAATTGTGACAAACACGAATAACGATATTTTAGTGGTGATAACGGCTAGAGGAGGCTCTAAGGGAATCCCCATGAAAAACATAAAATCGCTAAATGGAAAACCCTTAATTCAATATAGTATTGAATTGGCACTATCATTATTTCAAAAGGAACAAATTGTAGTTTCCACGGACCATAAGGAAATTCAGATCGTCGCCCAAAATTGTGGGATACCAACCCCTGCATTAAGACCAAGCTACTTGGCTCAAGACAACACGTCAACCTACGAGGTGCTTTTGGATATTCTTAAACAAAAAAAATCAGAAGGCTTTTACTACAAAAGATTATTACTACTTCAACCCACGTCTCCCTTTAGAAAATTAAAGCACATAGAAGATGTCATCAAATTAGATAAACCAGGAATCGACATGGTTGTTAGTGTAAAAGAAACAAAATCAAATCCTTATTTCAATCTTTTTGAAGAAAATGAGTTTGGTAATCTTATAATTTCAAAAAAGAGCGAAGTGTCTGGTAGACAATATGCCCCTAAGGTATATGAATTCAATGGATCCATTTATCTAATGAAAACTTTAAGCCTAGAACAAAATAAGATATCAGACTTTAAAACCATTACGAAATATGTAATGGAGGATTCAGAATCCATTGATCTAGACACCCAACTTGATTGGGATTATGCAGAATTCATCTTAAAACAGAAAAACGATTGAATTCTATTAAGAAAAAAACGATTAAAGCCTTTTCTTGGGATTTCATTGGGCGGTTATTTAGCCAAAGCAGTACGTTTGTCGTATCCATATTTCTAGCTAGATTATTGGAACCTGAAGATTTTGGACTAATTGCAATGGCTATGGCATTTATTCATATTGGTGGGGTTTTTATTGACGTTGGATTTTCAGCGGCACTCATTCAGAATAAAGAAAACAGCGAACGCACTTACAACACCGTTTTCATCTTCAATATCATAGCCGGGACTGTTTTAACAGGAATCGTATACCTGTCAAGCGATTACATAGGTGACTTTTATCAAAATAAAGAAGTAGCAAAACTGGTTAAATGGCTGTCTTTATTTTTCATTTTAAACTCCTTTAACCGTGTGCAAAACGCAATTCTATCGAGGGATTTGAATTTCAAAGCACTAACGTTAAGGTTATTTATTGCCTCATCGATTGGAGGCATTATCGGCGTCATAGGAGCTTATAAAGGTTATGGTGTATATAGCCTTGTTATGCAGACTTTATCAACGGCAATACTGAGCACTATTTTACTTTGGAGTACTTCAAAATGGAGACCTAAAATTGAATTTTCGTATTCAGAAATGAAAAAACTATTTAGCTTCAGTATCTTTGCCTTTCTAGAACGAATTACCAATAATATTTTTCTTCGACTCGATGTACTTCTTTTGGCAAAAATATTTAACCCTGTTGCAGTAGGATTTTATACAAGGGCATCCACTCTTCAAGACCAGGCTACAAAATACTCGTCCTCAAGTATCATACGCGTTCTATTTCCTGTCTTATCAAAATACCAAGACAATCCGAGTGAGTTTAGACGGATCTATTTAAAAATGTTTGAAATTATTTCTTTTCTGAGTTTTGGACTAACAGGATTACTCTTTATTTTAGGAAGCGATATTATTGTTTCCCTATTTGGACAAAAATGGACACCTTCAATACCCATTTTTCAGATTCTCATTTTAGCAAGTGCGACAATCCCCTTGAACTCGTTGATGTGGAATGCGATTATGAGTCAAGGGAAATCAAAAGAAAACTTTTACCTAGGACTTCTAAAGAAAACGATTAGCCTTATTCCCTTTATAATTGCAATAAAGTATAATCTTATTTACTTTACGATATCTTGGGTGATTGCAAAGTATGTGACTACTTTTTTAAACATGCTTCTGATAAAGGAAATTGCTCAAATATCAATTCGCCATCAAATCCTGGGCGTTTTTAAGACTTGCATTCCTCTTGTCCTTTGTATCACGTTATTTCAAATTGCACACCTACAAAACATAGGAACTCGAATTGCTGGAGCGCTCATCTTCCTGACTTTATATATAACCTATGCCGCTTTGATTAACAACCAAGGATTTAAATATATTCAAAACACAATTAAAGAAATTAAAATATCTTTGACTGAAAAAATGTCAACGGAATGATTCCAGTCACAAAAACATATCTACCATCTCTCGCTGATTACCAAAAGTATATTACTTCTATCTGGAAATCTGGAATATTAACTAATAGAGGAAACCTTGTTTTAAGTTTAGAAGAAAAAATTAAAAAAAAATACGGAATTAATCATTTAATTTGCACAAATAATGGTACTATCCCTATTCAAATAGCTTTAAAACTATATGGTAAGAAAGGAGAGATTATCACCACCCCTTTTAGTTATGTAGCAACTACGTCTGCTATTAAATGGGAAAACTGCACACCTATATTTGTAGATATAGACCCTGACCATTGGACGATTGATGAAACCAAAATTGAAGCAGCAATAACTGATAAAACGACTTGCATACTTGCAACTCATGTTTTTGGAAACCCCTGTAACATAAAAGTAATTGAAAATATTGCCAAACGTTACAGTCTTAAAGTCATTTATGATGCTGCTCATTGTTTTGGAGTTACCTACTATGGTCAAAGTATATTTAACTACGGTGATATCAGCACTTGTAGTTTTCATGCAACTAAAATCTTTCATACTGGTGAAGGCGGAGCGTTAGTTAGCAATAATGAAGAGGATCATAAAAGAATATTCGGGCTTCATAATTTTGGACATCTAGGGCATCTAGAATACAGTGGTCTAGGTATCAATGCTAAAATGAGCGAGCTTTCGGCAGCTATGGGACTGTCTGTCCTTCCGGATATGTCTCAAATAAATAAAAGAAGAAAGGATATTGTTGATCAATACAACTACGCCCTGCAGTCCATGAACTATCAAACCTTTAAAATACGCGAAGGCTCCAGTGCTAATCACAGCTATTATCCTGTTGTTTTTAAATGTGAAAAAACACGTGAAAAAGCTGAAAATTTGCTAAATAAACTAGACATATTCCCAAGAAGATACTTCTACCCATCTTTAAATAAATTGCCCTATATAGAGGATGTTTACATGCCTATATCAGAATCATTATCGGAACGAATACTTTGTCTTCCATTGTATCACTCTTTATGCCAATCCGAACAATCTTTGATAATTCAAACCTTGCAGAATCTTAAATAAAAGGCTTAAACCTCTCATTGAATTAAATTATAAAATATCCAATGCTACTCAGAACTATCTCTAGAAACAATGTAACAGATAAATATAAAATCGTGTTTTAAATTATGCTTGATAGTTATTTTTTTATTCCGGGAGATAAAATAAATTTTTTGAAGAAAATAGAAGATTTACAGTCCGATTTCTATGTTTTAGATCTAGAAGATTCTGTTTCTAAAAAAAATAAACAATTGGCCTTTAACAATCTTTTTCAGTTAAAAGTAAATGATACCACTTATGTCAGAATTCCTTTCCTAGATGGAAGTTATACTTTAAACCAAAGAAACGAGCTGATCAATCATTTCGAAGGTAGAGTTGTTGTTCCTAAAATTAGAAACGAACAAGATTTTACTGAAATCATAGAGCAACACGACATAAAATTCAGCTTAAAATCTATTGTTTTGGTAGAAACTCCAAACTGTTTTATTCATCTCAAAGATATTCTATCAACGCATTATAAAAACATTGAAGGAATTGGATTCGGGAGCCATGACTTTTGTAGTGTTATGGGAACAAAACATGAGTTAAAAAACCTTATTCATTATAAAAAGGATTTGATTTTATTGGCAAAGGCCTTTGGGAAATCATATATAGATTCTGTAGATTTAAGTTTAAAAGACTTTTCTAATTTTCACAATGAATGCTTATTTGCCTTTGAAAATGGTGCAAACGGAAAATTTCTCATTCACCCACTTCAATTGAAAGAAATTAAAAAGGTTGAATATCTATCGGAAAAAGAGAAACAAAAAATCATTAGGGTATATCATCAAATTAAATCTTTAAACTTTGATGAAATTGATATTATTCAAATAGAAGGTGAGATATATGAAATGCCGCATGTCTTAAAAATAATGAATCTTTATAATAGATTAACAAAATAATTTAAACACCATGGAAGCGAACCAAATGGGAAATTACTTTGAAGACTTTACGGTTGGAGAAGAAATAGTTCATGCACAGTCTAAAACAATTTTTGAATCCGATAATAATTTATTTTCATTACTTACCATGAACCATCATCCCGTTCATACCAATGTTGACTATTGTAAAAATAATCAGCACGGTGAAATATTAGTTCCAGGAACACTTGTTTTTTGTCTAGCAGTTCACCTCACTATATTCGACATTAGTGGCAAAGCAATTGCAAATTTAGCGTATGAAAACATTGAACATTTACAACCCACATTCATAAATGACACTATTTATAGCAAAACAAAAATTTTGGGTAAAACAGCATCACGATCTAAGAATGATAGAGGCGTCGTATATGTTGAAACTGTCGGATATAATCAGAATGATATAGATGTGATAAGATTTCGAAGAAAAATATTAATAAAAAAGAAAAATTAATGAATAACAATTTATTCCTATTGCGCAGCATGATGTTTGTTCCTGGACACAATGAGAAATTAATTGATTCAGCAGCAAAGAGTATTGCAGATGCCTTACTCTTTGATTTAGAAGATAGCGTTCAACCACCTTCAAATAAGGCCCTGGCAAGAAAGTTAATTGTTCAAAAGTTAGAAGGCAAGAAATTTAAGCGGTTCAACAAATTTGTGCGACTCAACGAAATTCAAACGGAGTATTTCCTTCAAGATGTCCTAGAACTGACCAAGGCACCTATTGACGGGTTCTTACTTTCTAAAACAAATACAAAAGAAGATATTATTTATTTAGACAATCTCTTAGGTTCTATTGAAAGAGAAAGAGGTATGCCAAGTAATACATTTTGTATTATACCTATTTTAGAGTCAGCACAATCAATCGTAAATATTAATGAAATTGCAAAAAGTTCAACACGAATTATTGCCTTAGGTTTTGGATCAGAGGACTTTGTTTCTGATATCAAGGGCGTCAGAGACTTTAATACAAATATTAGTATTGATTATCCTAGAAAAATGGTTCCAATCGTCGCTAGGGCAAATAACTTAGAAGCTATAGATGCTGCCTACATTAAGGTACATGATTTAGAAGGACTTGAAAGTCACTTGAGTACTGGTAAAATCCTTGGGTATAGCGGCATGTGGGTGCTTCATCCGAAACAAAACGAAATGGTAAATACTGTCTATTCTCCAACCAAACAAGAACTTGACGACTCTAAAGAGTTTCTAAGGCTTTATAACGAGGCTAAGAAATTAAATAAAGGAGTTGCTATAATTGAGGGGAAGTTCGTTGGCCCTCCACTCGTTACTAAATCTAATGACATTATTGCGCGAGCAGAGATGATCCAAGAAAAAGAAAATTTAAAGGATACTAAATAGTGGAAAAAGTTATAATCATAGGAGATAAAAGTTCTGCGATACTAATCTCTGATTACCTATACGATGCAAACAAAAGATTTGGTTACGCTATTGAAGTACTAGGGTTTGCATCTGATCGCATAAAAAAAGGTTCTACTTTAAATGGATTCCCTATTATTTCAAAATCTAAGAATGTATTTGACCAATTTAAAGGCGATCAAAATATTAAGTTTGTTTATCAGATGTATGACATCAAGGATATGCGTGCTGCAATTCTGAAAAAAAATATTTTAGGTATACCAAATGATCGATATCTAACATTTATTCACCCCAGCTGTTTTTTGGCCAAAAGCGCCTCTATCGGGCATGGAACAATTATTTTAGCAAATTCCGTAATTAACTCAAATGCAAGAATAGGTGATTTTAATTCGATCATGACAGGGGTAACCATTGGGCATGATGCAAAAATTGGCGATTATAATCTCATTGCAACACAAGCTGTGGTTGCGAATATAGTTATGGGTGATCGAAATTTCATTGGTATTAGTGCTACTACAAACAATAAAATTAAAATAGGAGATGATTGTATGATCGGGATGGCATCGAATGTAATCAAAGATGTTGCATCAGGAGTTAAATGTTTCGGCAATCCTGCTAAGGAAGTCAAGTCACCGAAGCGACTTAAATAAAATCACAAACTCACGTAACGTAAATTGAAAAAGCCATTAGTCAGTATTTGTTGTTGCACCTTTAATCATGAAGATTATATTTCAGAATGTATTGAAGGTTTTTTGATGCAGCAAACAAGTTTTGAAATTGAAATTCTAATTCATGATGATGCCTCTACGGATCGTACCGCAGATATAATTAGGGCCTACGCAAAGAAAGATAAACGAATTAAGACTATCTATCAATCCGAAAATCAATACTCTAAAGGAATTAGACCCATTAGCCTATTCAATTTCAATAGAGCAAAAGGAAAATACATCACAATTTGTGAGGGAGATGATTATTGGACAGATCCCAAAAAGCTACAAAAGCAAGTTGCTGTTTTTAATCAAGATCAATCTGTAGCATGTGTGGTTACCGATTTCACTAAGAAAAATCAAGAAAAGAATACCTTTCAAAATGCCTTTATATCAAATCAGTTCAAAAACATAAAAGAAGGATATCTAGATACAAATAAAATATTCTCTAAATCCCTAAAAAAAACACGTACCACAACTTCAATGATAGAAAAAACCTGGATTGATAAAATTGTAAATGGACAATATATGAAAAATATGCCGGGTGATACCCAGATTTTTGGGCACCTTTTTTTACATGCTAAAATTTACTTTCTAAAGTCAGATACCGGCGTTTATAGAGTATTACCAGAGTCTGCAAGTCACACTAAATCTTTCATTAAAAAACAACTTTATCTTAAAAGTTATATTGATTACATGGGATATCTTCTTTCTAATTATAAATTGAGTTATGGAGATCATAGGTATTATGAAAAAACCAAATTATTATATACCATTAGACAAAAGGCTCATGAGAAAAACGGATTTAAGGTTTTACTGCTGAGTACTAAATTGATTCTATTAGGTCACATATCGAGGTTAATTATTCCACAAATTAAATTGGCCTTTAAAAAAAATGAAGGCTAGTTATTTTTTCATAAGAACCCCTATTCACTACTACAATGCTTTGGAGGCAAAGCAACATTTATGTAAAAATGAAAAACATATTCTCGTGGTTTTATCTGACTATCCTCCAACAATTCAACAATTGGCAGGTATACTTGACGCAAGCCATTGGTCAACAATTTATATGCCCTGGAAATCTCAAAGTCCATACACAAAATTCAAAACTTTAAATCGAGTTTTTAACATCACGCGCCCCATATTGCTTTGGAAAATATTAAAAATAATAAGTAACTCAGATCAAATTTTCTGGGGGAATTATAACTCAATTTGGCTGCGCTACTTTTTAGCACAAAAAAAAAATAACGTTATCATACTTGATGATGGTTTCGCAGCGCTATCTATCTCTAAATACATACATAAGAATAAACTTCTCTTTAATAAATCAACTGGATTCTCTGGGTTAACGGAACGTTTATTTGTTACAACCTCGAGTCACATTGAGTTAAGTAGGCTTACTTTTTTTACTTCATTTAAAAATATAAGCAACACCATGACTAGGCAATCAATCGTTACGGATTATCCGTATTTAAAAACTTTAGGTGCACCAAAAAGCAAAGATGAAACAGACGAAGTCTACTTCATTGGTCAGCCTTTAATTCTCCTCTCAATATTAGAAAAGGAAACCTATATTAATCATGTGAATCAAATTTTCAAATACTATTCTGAAAAGGGACTAAAATGTTATTATATACCTCATAGATCTACTTTACATGATTATTTCCCAGACAATTGGAAGATAATTAATTTTAACTTTCCGTTGGAAAAATTACTTTTTACTTCGAACCATGTACTGCCAAAAATATTTGCTAGCTTTTATTCTTCAGCACTTTATTTTATGAATAAATTTGGTGTTAATGATAATGTCAGTTTTGAATTTTGGGAGTCTCAAGAACTGCATAAACATCCCAATATTTTAGAAGTCTTCAAATATATTAAGAGCGAAAAATTAAAAAACACAACAATTCACAAACTTGATTGCTAAGGAACATATCAGCACGGCCGTTAAAATATTCTTAATGGTTCCAGTCATCAATGTTTTGGCGAATATATTTACGCCGTATTTTCTAGGTGGATCAATAAACCCTGGTGTGATCCGAGGCGCTTTTTTATCTCTATTTTGTATTTGGTTTCTTTTGAGTAAGAAGCATTACAATTCGCTTACCAAGTCCACATATATCTTTCTGACGTATCTGCTATTACTTTGCTTTATATCAGAAAGTCCTGTCACCTCCATCTACATATACAATAAAGTGTTTTTAGCTAGTATATTTATGCCCTTATCAATTTATTTCCTCAATTCAGAATATAAGTTTTTAGCCATGTTAAGGGCATGTGTTCTTGCATTAGGGATTTTAGAATTAAACTTTGTAGTTTCTAATATTTTAGGAATTGGATTTGCGACCTATAAAGACGAAAGTGTGCTCTTTGGAGAATCCGGAGTGAACATCACAAAATACATGGTCATATTTATCATTATCATTCCTTTCTATATTAAATATGAAAAAAACCGGATCTATAATACAATTGCTACAGCCCTTCTTATATCAGGAGTCATAATTGTTATACTGGGCATGAAAAGATCAGCAATACTTGCCATAGCAGCTGGATTTTTCATTTATTCCATTCTTACCCCATACAAATCAAGATTACTTCGTATTGCCCCTTTTATAGCTGCTTTTATTCTTCTATCAGGTCCTTACTATATTCCAATCATTCAAAAGAGATTTGAAGCAAGACAGGAAAAGGTATCGATGACCTACAATCAGCTTTCAACAAGCGAAGAAGAAGGCCGACTTCTCGAGGTAGAATATACAATCCAACAAACCTTTGGTGACTCTTTCGAAAAGATTTTTATTGGCAAAGACATCTTTCTTAAAAAGCAATTTCAAGGTCACAAACGCATGCCTCATATAGATTACATGAATATACTTGGTGGTGCAGGCATTATTGGCCTATTCCTATTACTGTCTATTTATTGGCAGATATGGTCCTTCGCTAGAAAAATAAAAATAACAGGGGTTACGACTTTATTGAAAAATGAAATATATGCGGTAATATGCTGCCTTCTGGGGGTTCAAGCTTTTATGTCAATTGGAGGTACAATGCAAGGTTTGGATTTAAGAGGTACGATATTATTACTTTTAGGTTCATTTATTGCTTTAGGACTTAATGAATTGAGAAAAGAAAATAACAGCTATGAAAATTAAAGGTTTCAACCATTTTCATGCGCACTACTCACTATTCCACCATGATATTTCAGAATACATGGACGGAGGGTCCAATTTAAGTGATGCACAACTAGAGTTCTTAAAACAAAAACCCTCTGCTAGTGAAAAAGATGTATCTAACATTCTTATTGAAATTTTAAAAGAAAATCTCGATGGAATCCAAAATCATGAAATTGGATTAACCCTTACGGGCGGTTTTGATTCTAGGGTAGTTTTATCAGCACTATTAGCTCTTGGAAAGACTCCTATTTGCTTTACATATGGGAATCCACAGAATAGAGATATTAAGATTGCATCCAAAATATGCAAGAAGTTTGATTTAAAGCACATAAATGTCGCAAGCATTCCCGCTGAATCAGAAAGTTATTTAAGGGACGTAAAAGAAACAATGCGTATTGATCAGGGAAATTCTCACCTTCATCGTTCACATAGAATGCTTGCTATTAAGCAATTCACTGCTAAAAACAATATAAAAGTCCTATTTACAGGTCATTTTGGAGGAGAACAAATCAGAGGGTTGGTCTACAATAATTATTTTTCTTCAAGTTTGTTTGAGAAGTTCAATGAAAATGATGTGAAGACGTTAGATCTCATTGAGCCTATACTCAAATCGTATTTCATACGTGACGACTACTACAATAAAGAACAGTTAATAAATGAGATCATGAATCTGAGTTGGATGAAAAACAACACGGCTAATAACCGACTCTACTATTTATACGACTTAGTCGGTATGAATCACCATATGCAAGATATAAGACTTTATTCAAAGTTCGTAGCTAAGGTTATTCCTGTTTACTTAGACAAAAGATTCATTGAAGTACTGATGAAATCACCTCATCATTTCATGAGAAAAAAAAGGAACCGTCTAAACTCTTTGTCTCATCCAAAGTTGTATTACTCAATCATTGATAGATTTTGCCCAGAATTGCTAAAGATAGAACTCAGTAATCGCTACAAACCAACAGACTACGCGAAAGGATTAGTGTTTTATGCCATGAAAAGAGTCATAAATAAATACCTTGTGACAACACACACCCCCCCATCTTTCTCTTATGGTGCATGGTATGTGAAATTCATTAAAGATAATGCTGAGCGCGTTGACGAATGTATATGGGAAATATATGATAAGAAAGCGTATTTTCATGCTTTAAATAATGCTACCCACGAGTCAAATGAAGGTTATTGGCACAAGTTTTCGAATCCAATATTCTTTGATTTAAAGAACAAAAGTATTTAAATGAAAATTGCGATTCTTAAAAACGAACTGCCCAATTCTGCCGACAAATGGATAGTTTCCTGCAGAAAGTTTGGCCTAGATTACCAAGTCATTGATCTGACTGGTTTTGATTGGCATGAGAAAGTACTTCATTTCAAACCTGACATACTCTTACTCAAGCCATCAGGGCTGACGGCACCATTTAAGGAACTGTATGATGAACGTTTAAAAATATTAGTGGAGGAACATCACTTTTTCTGTTACCCCTCCTTGAAGGAGGTTCTGGTCTATGAAAATAAACGATATCTATCGTATTGGCTCAAATCCCAAAGGATATCGCATCCTGAAACCTATGTGTTTTACAAGGCATCTGAAGCCTTATCGCATTGTGATTTAACTATATCCTTTCCTATCGTAGCTAAAACAAATATAGGAGCATCGGGAAGTGGCGTTATGGTAATACATACAAAAACAGAATTAGTAAACTACATTAAAAACACCTTTTCAGGTGCTGGTGAAAATAAAAGGTTTGGTCCTAACTTAAAAAAAGGAAAAATACTTTCACGTGGAATTAAGTTATTACTTAACCCAAAGCGTCTAAGAAATAGGATTGAAGTTTATGAAGCAAGATCAAAAGACATTCAAAAGGACTTTGTACTGCTTCAACAATTCATTCAGCATGATTTTGAATGGCGGGTAGTTCGTATAGGAAAATCGTTCTTTGCACATAAAAAATTGCTGCTTGGCGAAAAAACAAGTGGTAGTCTCGAAAAATCATATTGTACCCCCCCAATATCCTTGTTGAACTTTGTAAAATCCTTGACCGATCAACAATCATTCGACTCAGTTTCAATCGATATATTTGAACATAACGAGACGTATATGGTGAATGAAATTCAATGTATTTTCGGACAATCAGACGGTTTTCAAATGAAAGTAGATGGCGAAATTGGAAGGTATGTTCATTTAAACGATAAATGGAACTTCGAAAAAGGAGACTTTAATACAAATGAAAATTATGATTTGCGATTAACGCATGCAATTTCAAAATTTAAAGAAAACCAGTGAGGGTCTTATTTATAAGTAGCGGAAACCTAAGCAAAGGTCGGCCTAGTATCTTGATTAGCAACCAAGGTAAATCATTGGTAAAGCAAGGCATAGAAGTTGAATACTATTCTATCAAAGGAAAAGGTGTTTTAGGTTATTTAAATTCAATTCCCTCGATTTCGAAAAAAATAAAAAAAATTAATCCTACTATTGTCCACTCCCATTATTCACTAAGTGCATTTGCAACAACATTAGCTCTTTTCGCTTATAGGCTCAAATTCCCGCATTATGTATCATTAATGGGAAGTGATTCAAAAATGAAGGGATGGAAAAGAACACTTACCAGATTGCTCTCAAGATATACTTGGTATACAACAATTGTAAAAGCAGAAAGCATGGCCACTGATCTTAACATTTACCGATACGAAATAATACCTAACGGAGTGGATTTGAGTAATTTAAGCCCCGTAAAATCTACTTATAGCAGAATAGTTTTGTTCCCTGCAGATCCTGCACGTGAATCTAAAAACTTTAGTCTAGCCCAAGAAGCATTTGAACGTGTAAAAAAAATTCTACCCTCTCTTAAACTAGAGGTTTGTTATGGGATTCCTCATGAAAGTATGATTACGAAGCTTCAAGAATCAGCCGTTGTTTTGATAACTTCTCTATGGGAGGGTTCACCGAATATCGTAAAAGAAGCAATGGCGCTGAATAAACCAATTGTTTGCACTAGAGTTGGAGATACAGAGTGGCTTCTCGACGCTGTAGAAGGAGCCTATTTGGTAGATAATGATGCAAATCAAATTGCAGATAAGATTAAAGAAAGCTTTGAATTCATAGACTCTTCAGGCTTATCTAATGGACGAGATAAAATCATCTGTCTTAATTTAGATTCAGTTCAGATTGCCAAAAAACTAATTAGGTTATACGAAGAAGCATGATAAAGGGTATAATAATTATTGAAGGTCATGTTCAGGGCTTGTCTAATGCCCGCAGCGCTTCTGAAATGGGTTTACCAGTATGGGTAATGCATAATGGTAGCTGTATAGCAAAACACTCTACGTCTTGCTCCAAGTTCTACCAATGTAGCCCTTATCAGTCAGAAGAATTCATCAAAGAACTTGTTCACCTAGCAAAAGAGAATGAGCTCAGAAACTGGCTTCTGATCCCATCAAACGACTACGCTGTCTTAAACCTATCCAAACACAAAAATGAACTTTCACCTTTTTACCTCGCATTTTCGTCAGACTTTTATACTCTTGAAAGTATCGTGAATAAAAAGAGGCTCTTAACGCTCGCTAAAGGAAAAGGTATAGCTATACCAAAAACCTATAGCTTATGGTCCTTAGAAGAGATAAAAAAGACTAAAATAAGCTTCCCTGTAGTGACAAAAGGTGTAATTGGACAGGACTTTTATAAAAATGTTGGTAGAAAGGCAGTTATAAGTAATTCGAAAGAAGAATTCAATAATAACATTCATTATATTTCAGAAAAAATAGAATTAAAAGAGACTTTTACACAAGAACTCATTTCAAATAAAAATTCGGATCATAACACGACTCTATCCGTTTGTTGCTTTTGCGTAAATGGAAACGTACTGAACATTTGGATGGGAGAGAAATTAAATCAACATCCCATAACTTTTGGAACAGCAACATTGACCCGAAGTATAATCTGTAAAGAACTAGGTGAACCAAGTAAAAGACTCATATCGGAGTTGAACTATACTGGTATCTGCGAAATTGAATGGCTATACAATTCAAAGCAAGAACAATACAATCTCATTGAAATCAACCCGCGAAGTTGGTTGTGGATCGAACTTGCCAAAGCTTCAGGGATGAATTTCATTAAAGACATGATTGACCATCTAAACCAAGAAAAAATAGAACAAAATCGGAAATATGAAACAAATGTCTATTGGTACAATCCGATAACTTACTATCCATACAAGGTAATTGCAGTAATTAAAGGTATTCCATCATACAGGCCAGAAGGCAAAGTTATAAATGCATTATTTAAAAAAGGTGATAATAAACCAGGATGGGCTTATCTTTGGACTTTATTTAAAATTTTTAAAAGTAGATGACCGTTTTATTTATTACTGGCCACCCCGCACAAATTCATAATTTTAGGATTGTGAAAAAACTACTTGAAAAAAGTGGGCACAAAGTACACTGGGTTTCTAGTAAAAAAGATATAAGCTTTCAGCTTTTGAAACTCTACGGTATCGACTATACTGCAATAGATAAACCTAAAAAAAACTTTTTTTCAAAAGTAAAAGTACTTTTCGTAAATACCCGAATCATTTTAAGTGTATTGCGTAAAAACCATGTAGACCTTATTGTTTCGCGCGTATCACCATTTGGCGCGCTTGCAGGATTCTTAAGTCGAACGCCACATATAGCCCTTGCCGATACAGAATCATCAGGGATTTATGACACAATATTTTCCAAATTTACGCAATCATTGATCACATCTGTAAGCTATTCGCGTACTTTGAGAAAAGATCAAATTAGAATACAAAGTAACATTGAGCTTTTTTACCTTCACCCTAAACATTACAAGCCACCTATAAAACCAATTGCTGCACTAGACTTAAAAGAAAATGAGAAATATGCCTTATTAAGATTTGTTAATTGGGAAGCCTACCATGACAAGGGACTTGATGGGTTTTCAAATGACAACAAAATCAAGGTTGTGAAGGAACTACACAAACATTTAAAGGTGTTTATTTCTTCAGAAGGTCCATTACCGCCTGAATTAGAACCCTTCAGAATTGCTATTTCATTTAAGGACATGCACGATGTAATTGCCAATAGTAAATTATTTTTTGGTGAAGGCGCTTCAATGGCAGCAGAAGCTGCTGTATTAGGTGTGCCTGCCATATTCCTTAATGACAATTGGCCAGGTTACACGAAAGAATTGCAAGAAAGTAACCTCTTGTATTGTTTTAAAAGTACCAAAACTGATCAAAATCAAAGTATAGCCAAAGCAATTGAAATCGTGTCCACTTCTAAAAGTGACTATTATCAGAGACAGAGAACAATTTTTTTAAGTACAAAAATAGATGCTTCAAAATTTTTATGTTGGTTTATTGAGAATTACCCCGATAGTAAACAAAAAGTTCTTGAAGAAAAGTCATATTTGAATACCTTTGTTTAATGGACTTCACGCTTTCGATATACAAACGCCTTTTAAACAGCTTCATAGCCGCAGGCTACAACTTTCAAACCTTTGAAGACTTCATTAAGAATCCAAAACAAAAATGTGTCATACTGAGACATGACGTGGACAAACTTCCTTTAAATTCTTTAAAATTTGCTCAAATCCAAGAAGATTTAAATATCTACGGAACTTATTTCTTCAGATGTGTCCCTGTAAGCTATAATGAAAAAATTATCTTAGAAATTGCAAAACTTGGACATGAAATAGGATACCATTATGAGGAGATGGACATATGCAACGGAAATAAAATTAAAGCAATAAAACTCTTTGAAAAAAATCTCAGGAAATTAAGAACATTAGCGCCCATTCAGAGCATCTGTATGCATGGTAGTCCGAGATCAAAGTTTGATAATAAATCACTATGGTCTGACCATAAATATGCTGAATATCAAATAATAGGAGAGCCTTACTTTGATTTGAACTTTAATAATATAGGCTATCTTACAGACACAGGAAGAACCTGGAATGGAGCACGTTTTTCAGTACGCGACAAGGTTCAATCTACGCTTGTCTTAAATGTCAAAACCACCGATGATATAATTAGAAAGATTAAAAAAGGAGAACTCCCAAATCAACTAATGCTGACATTTCATCCTCAAAGATGGACTTCAAATATACTCCCGTGGACAAAAGAATTAATCGTTCAAAACGCTAAAAACACGGTCAAAAAATACATCGTAAAAAGACGCTAGTCTTTTTGAAAAAGCTCCTCCATTTCGACGTGATGTTTTATCTTTTTATTGTGTGAATCAAATTTAGGAAAGCGTTCAGGTTGCCTTTGCCCTTTAAAATTAACGACCTGATAATCTTTAGAAATTGCAGTATCCATAAATCTATAATTTGAGGATCGAATAAACAGAAAACCATTTGGTTTCAAAACAGCGCTAAGTTTATCGACTGAATCGTTATATAAATCAAAAGGGAACAAAGAAGAACTATCTTCTACGAGATTCGATTCGGGATAACGACAAAGAACCGAAACTGCTAAAATCAAATCGAATTCACCAAGTTTTTTTAAACCTGAGGTTTCCATATGAAAAAAAGAAATAGACTCTGAACTATAATTTAATTGGGCCTTTTCTATGCTCTTTCTATTCACATCTACCCCAACAATTTCAGCCAATGGTAAATATTCACTCAATGACTGACATTCTTCACCGGTAGAACAACCAAATGAAAGAACACGGATTTTCCGATCTCCAAATCGATCATTTAAAGCTTTGAATATGTCGGGATGCCTATTTAACTGAGTTGTAGGTGCAGACTGAAGCAAACCATTATTTGACAACCCATTATATCTCCGTAATCTTATATATTGCACCTTTTTATACAGAAGATAAATAAAAGGTAAATTTCTTAACATTCGTTTAATCACCCTACGAAGATAATACTCTACTTTAAAACAAAATAAGATTAAGTAAGACTTAGGTAATAAAATTTTAGAATTTGGAAAAATTGACCTATTTTCGTCTTAGGATGTGACTTTTGAATACTCCGTTAGCTATGAAAAGTAAAGCGAAAATAGAAAACAAAAATCCAGTACACTTGGATAATATGGTTGATTTACTTGTTCAAAAAGCAACATTGAAAAGTGAACCGCTTTACAACGAAGCATTTCTAAATGAAGAACTTCTAAAAACTTTTCAACTCGATAAATCTCAAAAATACTATATTGACGCAAGGCTTTTAAACGAGATCAACGATTTAAACGTTCATCTAAAATTGATGAATACATCCTTAGAAACCGAAAAACTCTACATCGGATTTGTTCAAACCCTAAGTGATTGGAGAAAATCTAAACCTATATTGAAAATCCCAATTATAGGTATGACATATAGGGTGTACACATTTTTAATCAAACGTGTAATTCCAAGATTGAAAATTTATGAACTAATTGGCCTTAAAAGAAAATATCATTTCCTTTCAAAAGCGGAATCAATAGGCAGACTTATATACAATGGATTTGAAGTTCAATCATTTATTGAATTAAAAGATCGACATGTATTTATAGTCAAAAAAGTGGATCAACCTAAAACGATAAAACCTAGCTTTGGACCTGTCTTCAAAATGAATAGGATAGCAAAAAACGGCAAAAAAATAGGCGTTTATAAACTGAGAACGATGCACCCGTACTCTGAGTTTGTCCATGAATACATGATTTCAAATCACGGTTTCGGACCTGATGGTAAAATCAAAGATGATTTCCGAACTTCTAGGTGGGGCAAATTACTGAGAAAATATTGGTTAGATGAGCTCCCGCAGTTGCTCAATTTATTAAAAATGGAAATGAAACTGGTAGGCGTTCGGCCCGTTAGCGAATCATATTTCAATCAATTACCTGAGGGACTTAAGTTAAATCGTTTAAAGTATAAACCTGGTTGTATACCTCCATATGTTGCATTGGATTTGGGCAATACAAAGGATGCTGTCCTTAAAGCTGAAGAACAGTACCTAATGGAAAAGGAGGAGCATCCTAATTTCACTGATATGAAATATTTCTTTGTTGCCGTATTTAAAATTATCATTCAACGTAAACGCTCTGCATGACCATCAAACATAACTTATTTTATTTTACTGTACTTATCATTTCATTGTTTTCTTGCCGCAACAGTGAAAATGTTATTTATTTTCAAGGGGAGTTTTCAAACGAAACAAAGGAGTTTCATTCAACCTTCGTTCCTGTCATTAAAAAAAATGATCTTTTAGATATTAAATTAATATCACAAAATGCCGAAGCTGCAGAATTATTTACACCTAAAATAGACAATTCAAAAAGTTCTATCTCGTATTCCTCAGGTGTCCCTGCCAAAGGTGGGTTTTTAGTGAATCAAAAAGGACAAATTGAGCTGCCATACATCGGAAAAATCACTGTAGCAGGCCTCACGAGAGATGAAATAATCTTGGAAATTGAAAGTAAACTTAATGAATACATCAACGAGCCAATTATCCAATTGCGAATTGTAAATTTCAAAATAACCATCCTTGGAGATGTTAGAAGTCCAGGAACCTACAATATTCCTAACGAGAAAATATCAATCATAGAGGCCATAGGCATTGCAGGAGACCTAAACATCACAGGTATGAGAACGGACATCAAACTGATCAGAGAAGAAAATGGCAAGCATAAAAAGTATAACATTGATTTAACAGACAAAAAAATATTTGATTCTGAATTCTTCTTTTTAAAACAAAGTGATATAATTTACATAGCTCAAAACAAAGCAAAAATAAGCAACTCTAGTTTCAGTCAAATATACCTACCCATTCTTTCTACTATTTCAATTTTACTGACAACCCTAACTTTGATTACCCGTTGATTCAAAACAATAATATTATAGAATCCTTAGAAACTAAGGAAACGAACTATAGAGAAATGGTATACAACTATCTCTCTAAGTGGAAAACTTTTGTTCTACTGCTTATAGCGTGTATTGGAGTGGCGCATTTGTACCTTCGGTATGCCAATCCACAATACGAAGCAAATGCCACCATTTTAATAAAGAACAGTCAAAAGATAGGCACAGGTATGTCCGAAACGTCTGTTTTTGAGGATCTAAGTGTATTTGGAGAAAGTAAATCTATTGAGAATGAAATATCAATATTTCGTTCTAGAAATATAATGCGAAAGGTGATAATGAGTTTGGGGCTTCGACACGAATACTATTCTCTAGGCACAGTTACCGGATTTAACAAGGTAGAAAACTATAACAATGCACCTATTCGGGTTGAATTTGAATATTCAGACACTATTAAATTCATCAACTCTAGGTATCAACTAAACTTAAAAATTCAAAAAGACAATAAGGTTCGTGTTACGAATAACTCACGTGGAATAACCTATGATTTCAACAAATGGTATAAAATCAAAGAAAGAAACCTAAAGATACGGATTGTTAAATCAAGCTATTTTTCCAAATCCGCGATAGGACGTGAGTATGACTATCATATGCTACCATTGGAAGCCTGTGTCAATAAGTACCTCTCCAAACTTACAGTTCAACAAAATGCAAAAAACTCAGCCATCCTACAGTTAACACTCAGGCACAACTCAAAGGAAAAAGCCGTTGATGTTATCGATGAAATCATCTCAAAATATAACGAAGATGCCATCAATGAAAAAAACATGATCTCAAAAAACACATCTGAGTTTATAAGCGGAAGGGTGAAAGTTATTTCAAAAGAGCTTGGTGATGTTGAGGATTCTGCTAAAGATTTTAAAAATTCAAATGACCTAATCGATGTGTCTATTGAATCAGGAATTGGTCTAAGTTATTCTAAAGATATAAGACAAAAACTTATTGAAGCGAATACGCAGCTCGTGTTGAGTGAAATGATGCTGGAACATCTCGAAGCCAACAATGAAAGTGGTATTCTTATTCCTGTCAATCTAGGTCTAGCAGTCAATAGTATAGAAGCTACGATAGATGAACATAACAAGCTTGTTATGGATCGAATTGATGCACTTAAAACGTCAAAGGGGAAAAATCCGCTGATTATAAATTTATCAGAAAGGATATTAGAACTTAAATTGAATATTAAAAGCAGTATTTTAAATCTCATAGACGTCAAGAAAAGTACTGTTTTAGCGATTGAAACGGAAGAAAAAGAAATTGAAAGGAACCTAAATAAAATGCCCTTATTTGAAAAGGAGCTTAGAAGTATTGTAAGGCAACAACAAATTAAAGAATCATTATACCTATATCTTCTTCAAAAAAGAGAAGAGGCTCGCATTGCACTTGCGGTTGGCCTTGGTAATGCCAAAATTGTTGACCCAGCATACAGTAATGGATCCATTGTTTCGCCAAAACACACTATGATTTACTCATTCGCTGTTGCTTTGGCTCTTTTTTTAGGTTTTTTATACGTGTACATCAAAAGTCTTCTTTATGATAAGGTCTATTCCAAATCTGACATTGATCGTTCAAACCTCCCTTATATCGGAAACATTCCTTTAGGAGAAAAAAACGCAAACATCGTTATATCTAAAGGAAGTAAAACAGCTATATCGGAAGCCTTTAGAACACTTAGGACGAATATTGACTTCATGATAGCAAAGGAAGAGGGTAAGGCCAAAACAATCTTTATAACATCAACTGTTGCTAAAGAAGGGAAGTCTTTTTCAGCGATTAACTTTTCCTTATCTCTTGCATTATCTGGGAAAAAAGTATTGATCTTGGGAATGGACCTTAGAGCGCCTAAGCTTGAAGATTATATGGGGAATGAACGCTCTAAGGGAGTGACAAATTTCATCATCGATTCTAGTAAAGGTTTCCAAGATTACATTTACACTACAGAGTTAAATAAAAATATTGATGTGTTACCATCAGGTGACATTCCTCCTAACCCATCTGAATTGTTAATGTCGGATAAAATAGAATACCTATTCAAGGAAATAAAAAACATGTATGACTATATCATTGTAGATACTGCCCCCGTTGGTATTGTTAGTGACACACTTCTTATTTCAAAACATGCAGATACTGTAATGTATGTGGTTAGGGCCCATCAATTACCTAGAAAAATGTTAAATATTGCCGTTGATTTAAACCAGGCAGAACGTCTTCCAAATATGGCAATCTTACTAAACGGCACTTTCGGAAACAAAGGCTATGGCTATGGTTATGGTTATGGTTATGGTTATGGTTATGGTTA